>MDSW01026232.1_pt1 | contig 206415 bp, 219 predicted proteins | sample 811171 | NCBI WGS metagenome assembly MDSW01 (sample SAMN05326641, study PRJNA326480) | marine metagenome | isolation source: seawater | place: Atlantic Ocean: North West | collected 2012 | reverse complement strand
GTCGTCTTCTTTGCAGCTTTTCGTTTTGTTGTCTTCTTCTTTGCTGCTGGCTTACGCTTCGCTACTTTTCGCTTAGTAGTTTTCTTGGCTGTTGTTTTTCGTTTTTTTGCTGGCATGTTTTATGTATGAAAAGTTAGTTGTGAATAAAAGTCTCGACCCTGTTTTATCAAAAAATATTTTTTGATAAAACTTTTTTACTCTTTAATTATCGTACAACAGGAAAAGCAATACAACTTTTTTGAAAAAAAAATGTGGATAACTTTATTAAGAAAAAATTATTTTATAAACACAACTTCTTTTTCAATTTGTATGTTTGTTTTTTCAAACACAATGTTTGTAATTTTTTTTGAAAAGTTTTCTATTTCTTCTGTAAATGTATTTTTTTCTGCAACAAGAATCAGTGGTTGTTTCTCATACAAAAACACATTTCCCTCTCGGTACCCTTTCAAGTGACAAACATGATCAAGAATCCAAGCGAGTGGAATCTTTATTTTCTCATCACCTAACGGGAACAATGGTATATCACCATATTTTTCTTGTAGCCTGCTTGCTATTTCTTCTGAGACTATAGGGTTTTTAAAGAAAGAACCACATGTTCCGTAGTTATTATAATCAGGGAATTTTTCTTTCCTAATAGCAAGCACCGCGGTGCGGACCATTGCTGGTGTAACTTTTTTTGTTGTTTCAAAATAATGTGTCAGGTCTTTGTATGCAATTGCCACATGGCATACATCACTTTTTCTATATGCCACTCGAGTAACAATGTATTTTTTACCCTCTGATTTTTTGAAAAAACTATCTCGGTATCCAAAACAACATTTGTTATTTGAAAGTTTTTCAAATTGTCTTGTGTGTATATTGAATACTTCTACCCATTCAATCATCTCACTTACCTCCACGCCATAGGCGCCGATATTTTGAATAGGCGTTGCACCAACTGTTCCAGGAATACCAGAAAGATTTTCTATGTGACATATTTTCTTCTTAATACTTTTCTCAACAAATGAATCCCACTCTTCTCCAGCACAACCAATAAATAACGTATCTGTCTCCTCTGTCCCAGATACATTCATATGAATAACAACCCCATCAAACTCTTTTGGAAAAATCATATTTGATCCTCCTCCGAGAATAGCAAAAGGTAACTCTTCCTTTTCGATAAATGAAAATATCTCGAGAAGTTCTTCTTGCTTCTCTATTTCTGCATAGTAGCGAGTAATACAACTATTTTTCATTGTTGTCTTCTCATTAAGTACTACGTTTTCTTGGATATTCATGATTGTAGTATACATCCTAAAGAGACATACAAAAAAGACACCGTAACGGTGTCTTTTTTTGTTGTACTCGCTTGTTCCGCTCCTTATACAGACAGCGGAAGCTATCTCCAAATAAACATCTTTTGTGAGTGCGAACCGCTGTCCATATAGAAAGCGGAACGCTCACGAGTACTCACTTATTGTATCAGGAGTGAGGAGGTTTTTGCAAAAACGAAAATCCCCGCCAAAGCGGGGACTTACGCAGATGTTCATTTATTTGTGAGAGAACTTCTTCTCACACTCACAAAAGTAGTATATCATATATATGAAATAATGCAAGGGTTTTCCACAGGTCCCTTAAGAGAACTGTTTGGAGTCTTTTTTCACCTTTTGAATAATGGCTGTGCTGAGGATAATGACAATACTAACAGTGGCATAGAAATAGCTTATCCAACGAGCTAATGTACTTGGGTCTGGGGAAAGAAAGTCTCCTGCGCCTGGGTTTGGGTAAGTAGCGAGAATTATAAAGGCAAGAGGTATGAACCAATATCCAAAATATTTCCATATAGTAAGGGTCCTAGGGAAAATGAAAAGGAGAATAAAACTAATACCTAAAGCAAAACATCCGTAGTATAAAGGATTAGCGATGCGCTCAAAAAACAACATACAAGATGCGTCACTCATCTTTAATGTATCTACACACAAACCAAACCGAACAGAATTAGTCATCACATAACCAGCAACAAAACCAACTAGAGAAAGCATAAAAGCCCAGATAAATATTTTTCTTTTTTTCATATTATGTAAACAAAGAAACAAACCAATGATATGTTCCCTTTATAAAGTTCTTTATTCCAGCATACCACCATGCATCAACATATTCTACAGATACAATAGACGCTTCTTCTACTTTCTCATCTGACGTCGTTGTTGATATTAATGTTTCTTTTCGTTCTATTTTTTGTTTATTTAGATATATTTTTTGAGTTTTAATCTCTGGAATAATCTCATCGTGTGTCAGAGAATCAATCTGTGGTTCTTTCTCTTCCTCCAACTCATTTCTAGAGACCGATACTTCTTTTACTTCTCCACTTTCATCTTCCTCCTCTTCTCTATGAGAACCTCCTCTTGTGGACCGACGAGGTAGAATTGAAAAAGTAATTGATTGTACTTCTGAAATATTATTAAAGTAATCAGTTGCTCGATAGTAAATTGCATACTCACCTACTTCTTCAAAAGAAAGACTTTCCTCATAATTCTTCCACTCTTCTCCATCAAAAGAATACTCTAATACCTCTACCCCAGTATCATCTGTTGCGGTAAGTGTCACTGTGACTTTCTCTTCACCTTGTGTCTCAGCAGAAACAACAGGTGGTTCACTATCCATTTCTTGAGAAAGAACATAATCAATATCACTGTCACCATCAATATCTATGTCAAGACCAGATATGTTTTCATCTTCAGAGGTAAATATAATCTGAGTTTTACTCTCAACAGGTATATTTTTATAACTTACTATTTCTTGTGTCTCATCTTCTGAGAAAATAGAAATATCTATATCAACCTCCCCTTCATCATATGCCTGCACGAGAAAATCATATTCTCCATTCTTAGGGAGAAAGAGATAGAAACTTTCTCCAAAAAATCTAATACTACTGCCAGGTATATCTTCGGTGTATTGATAATATGCACCTTCTTCTATATTTTGATCTGGATCAATACCAGTGTAGTTTCCATGTGAATCATAGGCGCCGAGAAGGACTGGGGAATGGGTACTTATCAATAATTTGTCACTCTCATCCCTTACATTTGGCTTATCAGTAAAGATGTAATCACTGACTATATAACTGTCATCTTCAAAAATATAGTCAAAAATCTTCTGAACTTCGGTGTTACTCATTAGGTCTTTATGTGAAAGTCCTGAATCATTATCTACATTGTAAGAAGACAATTTAAAATAATATACTTCTCCATCGCTCGCCTCAGCACTTTTGTACACAACAGTTCCGTCACCTTCAAGAGTGAAGTCAACATCATACGTTGTAAAACTATGACGAATATTATAATTCGTCACTTTTACCGTTTCAGCACCCCATCCTACAATCTGCACAACACGAATGCTCTCAGGAAAATCATAATCATCAAATTCATTATGATATTCTTCTGCCCGAGCAAGAAGATCGGTTCTGAGTGTCGTTGGTGCCTGCAATTCACCCTGATCAGAATTCTCTCTTTCAAGACCTTCTCCTGCAAGAAATTCCATCATTTCATCATATAAATCAATAGTATCTCCCCAGTAATCAAGCCAACTTCCTTCGATATCAAAAAAGAGAAACTGAAACCATGTTTCTTCAAATGTTATTACAGGATCTATCACCTCATCAAAATACTTCTGTGATGGTAAAAGAGTGTACGATGTTTCCATATTCTGAGCAATATCTCGAGCGCTTGTCGGATTGACAATAAAGCCAGCAAGGATACTTTCTCCATGTCCATGAAGCATAGATCCAATCGCCTGTGGTGTACCAAGTTGTGGCGAACCGACCATTACAAAGTTATCGATGAGATTCGCCTTTCCTTCTATCTCTAGGGCAGAAATTATTTTCTTTCCTAAAAGTCCACCCATTGAGTGAGCGATAATAGTAGTCTTTCCTGTTCGTGAATTCTCAGCAAGCTCTTCAATTTCCTCAATGATATTGATTACTCCTTCGTTAGTTATGACACCCTCAGAAAGAGTCTCGTCAAACGATAGACGCCAATCATATGGAAGTGGTTTCCATTGATTGATAATCCCATCACTTACAAGTGTGTCGGCATAATCGGTAAATCCTTGATAGATGTCTGTCCCATAGAATTCATTGAGTATACCGTCAACAACAACATCATTTATACTATTTCCCTCTTCATCAAGAGCAAGTTTTGCCACATCGTTATTAGTCAAAATAGATGCTGTTGGTGGCCACAGTGTGTTATCGCCACTCTTGAGTACACTTGCCTTGATACCTGGCAAAAAAGCAACGTTTGAACAACACTCTGGTTCAGCATTTTCATCAGAAATAACGAAGCGTATTTTTCCAACGTAATTGTCATCATTTTCTCGTGCATACACACTAGTCGCAAATAATGACGTAATGATTTCATAAGCACTCCTGTTTTGAATCAGATAGACAGGGTCTTCATAGACATAAACTTCATATGTACCAGGCTCATCCCAGGAAATAAGGAAAAAATTATTAGCCCCCACATTACTAACGAACTCTCGTTCTCCGTCAATAATCTGATACATTTTTGCTTTTGCTCTCCTGTCAACCCTTTCTTCAATAAATATCTCTATACCATATATTTTTGAGAGGGTGACGGCGTACTCGTGATTATGTTTTATTCGATCAAGAAAAATAACATCATCAAGTGTCCCTTCTGTTGAATCTTCAGGCAAATCGTACCACTTAAGATACACATCGCCCTCTGCAAAAGAAACAAGAGGCAAACAAGAAGCACAAAGAACTAAAAAAATTCTTACACACACTTTCATGACACCAGTGTACCGCATTAGAAAAATATATCTTGTGGAAAACTAAAAGAGAACCTTTCCCTCTTTAATATCTTTGATGAGTTGCTCTGCTCTATCAGCAAATTCTGGAATATCTGTCTGTGCAGATTGAAGTTCTTGAATAGCCTGATCGTTCTTTTCTTGTTGTAAGTACAAAGTCACCAGATTAACACGTATCTGTATATCTGTTGGATTGATATTCTTTTGATATTTCAAAAGGTGTTCTACACGAGCATATCTCTTTTGTGCGAGCGCCTCGGTAACAAGCGAGGAATAAAGGTTGGTATTTTCATTTATAAGCGCTACAAGTGCATACACTCTCCACGCATCATCATTTTCTCTTTGTAAGTCATATGCTTCCTTTGCTGTCTCTAGAGCCTCTTTTGTTTTTCCCGCTCTTAGATGAGCTTGTGCAAGCTCAAGAATGATTGATGGTTTTTGTGGAGAAAGTTCACGCGCCTTTATAATTTGATCAATTGCGTTATCAGCAAGCCCAAACTGAGAATACATAGATCCGAGAATGAGATAGTATCTTGCATCTTCCGGTTTTCTTTCTATTTGTTCTTTCAGAGCATTCTCAGCGAGAACGAATGTCCCTTGTACAACACTCTGACTCACGCCATCAATAGAGGCTATCTGTACGAGAAAATCTGGAAGGCGTTCTGCAACCTCGGCTGTACCAAACGAATCATATGAAAGAGACTTTTCAAACTTTTCAAGTGATACTTTGAGTTTTCCGTTTAACTCTTCAATAGACGCCGATGGTGTTACCTGCATTGCTTGTATTGCAGTTCTGCTTTGCATGTATCCATCGTAGTTTACAAACCAGAGCATCATGCACGTTACAACAACAATGACAGGCAGAATAATTCTATCCCTTGTATCTTTATTTATCTCAAACATTTTTTCGAATAGAGGTGTGCTTTTCGAGAAGGAATGGAGATAAGCAATGAGAGCAAAAAACAGTAGATAGCTCATAATCTGATCAAACACAAAGAGATTTTGGAATATATATGCTGAGAGTAATCCCGCAAGAATTGTTTTCTCAACCAGAGTATGTTTGTGCAGTTTCCAAATAGAAATGAAAAGAAAAACAAGTATCAAAAGGTACGCGAGTAATCCCAATGTTCCTCCGGCAATGAGCCAGTCAAAGAAGAAATTATGTGAACGATCAAACCACTGCTCTTGTTCGTATAGATCAGGGTTATAGTGTTTGTTAAATACATAATTGAAATTCTCTTGTCCGTATCCAAGGATTGGGTGTTCTTTAAACCCCTCGAATGCAACACCCCACATCAAGAATCGTGATTTTGTTGTTGTATCTTCAAGTGAAATATTAGCAAATCGAGAAAGTGTGTGACTCTCTCGAACAAATGATGTATTTTTCATCCCAAAGAACAAACCGACAAAGATAAGTACTCCAAGTACAAGTGCCGTAGCGATGTTTCGCGCTTTACTCTTTTTCTCTGCAAAAAGACCGAGAAGAAGTCCAATGAGAAACATCCCACCGATAAAACCAAGGATTGCTCCTCGTGTTGCCGTCTTGTACAAAATAAATACTTGGAGCAAGAACGTGGCAATGTAAAACATCTTCCAATATAACGTTGCTCCTTTATGACGAACAAAAAGAAAGATGGTGATAAAAGATGAAAACATCATGTACTCTGCTAAGTATGTAGCATTTCCGAGTGTCGCATCCACCCTATCTCCTCCCTGATTGATAATGGGAAGGATAGAAACAATACCCTGATCAGTTGTCCATCCCTTCACTTTTACTAAATATGCACGAAGAAGTTGTCCGAGTGAAAAAAGACCAACACCAATACTCGCTATTGTTGAAGTGAGCCAAAATCGAGTCCACAACTTTTTGGTGCGTAGTGTAGTACCCAAGACAAGTAGATATGCAAGTAAATGAATGAGTGTTACCCACCCTTCCATTCGCTCAAAATTACTCCACATACTCTTATACGGATACATACCAGTAATATTAGCGATGAACATTATTCCAACAAAGAGAGTGGCGCTTCCGAGAAGCCATGATTTCTTTGGTCGCCACTTTTTATCAAGAAAAGCAAGAATGAGCCATGCTCCGAAAATAATTTCAACGATAATACGAAACGGGAAATTTTTTGCAGTAATAAACGGGAATACATGAGATGCATCCACAAAAAAGACAATAAAAGGAAGGATAAAAATACCCGCATATACAAGATATTGCATGTAGGTTTTGAGTGTTTTCATATGACCATCACTATATCACACTACTGACTTTTCTATAAAAGAGATGCTACACTTACTGCATCATGATTCGATATATTCTTAATAAAGCAGAGAGGTTTTTCCAGACTGATATGACCTATGTTGCCAAAGGTGGTTTTTGGCTCTCTATTGGAAAAATAGTCTCTTCTGTTTCCTCTCTTTTACTTGTTCTTGTATTTGGTAACTTAGTTTCCAAAACCGATTATGGAACGTATCAATACATTCTTTCAATTACTGGTATTCTTTCCGCAACAGCCCTGCCTGGCATGACAACTGCCCTTCAGCAAGCCGTGGCTCGTGGAAAAGAAGGGATGGTAAAAGAAATGATATACGCACGTATACGCTGGGGACTTATTGGCGGTTTCATTTCACTTGGATTTGCTGGATACTATTTCCTGCAAGACAATATCGTACTTACTCTCGGCTTTCTCATTGCAGGTATATTTCTTCCTTTTATGGATTCGATATCAATTTTTGGATCTATTTTTTCTGGGCGAAAGGAATTCCGTCTTAATTCAATATATGGATCGAGTCTTCTCATTTTGAGAACAATGGGAATGATCGCTGTTATTTTCCTTACTCAACACATAGGGTGGATTATTCTTGCTTATTTCTTACTCAATACACTTTCACGTCTTGCTCTTCTGGTAATACTTTTTGTGTTCTATCCTCCTAATACAGAAAAAGATCCGAGTTCCATTTCCTATGGGAAACATCTTAGCTTAATGAATATCCTCGGAGCATTTGCTGTCCAGGCTGACAAAATTATTATGTGGCATTTACTTGGACCCGTAGCACTCGCAACATACAGTTTCGCCCTCTCTCCAATCGCTCAAATACAATCGTGGTTTAAATCTATTGAAACACTGGCTTTTCCAAAACTTGCATCATCCGATTCGGAAGTTCTCAAAAAAACACTTCCGAGGAAAATTATACGCTTATTCTTTTTTGTTGTTCCTGTTGTAGTGCTATACATTACACTTGCCCCTTGGCTTTATAAAATCTTTCTTCCTCAATACATAAACTCAGTACTATATTCACAGGCGCTTGCGCTTATACTACTTTTTCTTCCGCAGAAATTACTTGCCTCAGCAATTACAGCAAAGGCCGATAAGAAAGCGCTTTACATAATAACTACGGCAACCCCTATTGTGAGAATAGCTGGCATTTCAATATTTGTATTTTTCTTTGGTATTTGGGGAGTAGTTATAGGAACACTCCTCCCTTACGCAGTAAACACTTTTATGCTTACTTATTTCTTTTTAAGAATGAAAACACATTCTTAAACATCTTTCGTAATTCCTTCTTTTTTCCGTAATACCATTTATCATCTTGTGATGCATAAAGACCCGCATTCATCTTTTGGGTCACATCAGATTTTCTTTCTTTATACTTCCCTCTTATCTTCTGCAAGTCACCATCTGTTGCATTGGTATGAAATACGGTCCAAGAATCTGTCTCTTTTTTTACCAAGGTAAAAATATTATGTTTTCTCATATATTCCTCCCAAGCAATCTCAACAAAGAAACGCTGTCTTCTTGTCGAATCAAACGGACTATCTTTTGTAAAGTTCGAATCAATAAATGTAGGCGCAAACTCACGCATAGCTTTCTGGTGTATATCCCTTCTAATTAGAGCAAAATTCTCACTTAGTCGATTACCCATGTAATATCCATCGACGGGTGAATCGTGATGTTTTGCAACATAATTAAATGAACCCCCAAAGGCAAATATCTCCCCCTCATCTAGCACTTGTGTTGCCTTTTCCAGCCAGTCATCATTATTTTTTCTAAAAGGTAATGTATCAAATTTAAAAAAGAGAATATATTTTTTTCGAGCGAAATTAGCAACATGATATTCTCGAATAAAAGCACATTCTTTCCCTGACTCAGGATGGCCTTCTTTATTGATAATTAGAGTATCAATCTTTCCGTCTTCAAGAAGCTTATTATAAACAGATCGTGTAGTAGCATCACTGCCAGCATCAGCAATAATAACTTCTGCCGGTTTTCCTCCAAGAAAAGTAAACCAATCAGACAACACACTCTCTATGTTCCCGGCATTACCATAATTGGCACACACCATTGATATATCAGCAAGAATATTTTTTTTATTATCCATGTATCTCTAATCAATCCAAGCGAATATTTTTGTTTCTGTGTGAATGATATTATATTCTGGCACAAATGATGTAATAAGGTTCTCAATAACTTCTGGATCATCAGGTAGATGATATGTACAGATTGCAAGTCTTGGTCGATATTTCTTTATCGTGAATTCCGCACCTTTTAAGAATTCTCTTTCTGCACCTTCAATATCTGCCTTTATAAAATCAATTTTTTTAAGTTGTTCATTCTCAACAAAAGAATCGAGTTTTATTTGTTTTACTTTCTCAATATCTGTATATTGATGTATCCGCACATCAAACTTCGAACTCTTTACAAGACGGTTCATATCAACAAAAAATTCCACCTCTGTGTCACTTCCACCAAGAGCGTAAGGAATTACTTGTGTGTTTGAGCATTTGTTTTGTTCGATATTTTTTCTTAAGACTCTCTGTGTTTCTTGAATCGGTTCAAAAGCAAAAACCTTTCCTGTCGAACCGACTTTTTGAGATGCAAGAAGAGAAAATATTCCTATATTCGCACCAGCATCAATAACAACATCCCCTTCCTGCAACACAACCTCATCGTGTTCATATGGTCCCTCTAGCCCGATTTGAGTATTGTTAACAATATTTTTTCTTACAAAAGAATCCTCTGTCAGATGTATACCAATAATATCTCCAATAGGAATTGAATCATGGTAAGAAAAAGAAAAATTTTTGAAGTAACAAACCTTATTTTCTTTATCGTGCTTGAGTAATCCCCGTTTTTCCAAAATCCTCACAAGAAAAAGATTATTTTTCATTTTTCGAGAAACAGAGGATGGGGCGATGGAATACCAAATAATACCGAAACTCTTCCCCCAACTCTCCCTTATTAAAAAGGCGATTCTCTTTATAATTTTTTTCAACATATCAATAAGCTTACCATTATTTTCCCATAACTACCTTTTTTATTCTCTCCCATACTGTTCTCTTTTGATGAGCCCTGTACTCAAACCACTCATTATTCCTCGAGTCACCTGGAAGATACATGAAATCAAGTTTCGTTTTCCATGTAGCATAGTTAAAAGATAACTGATCTCTTCTGCTATTTTCTGATATTTGTTTCCACCACTCTTCCATTGCCTTCAATGCATCAGGCTTATTATGTCTCCTCAGTAGCACCATCGTAACGGCAAGTCCATTATTCTCAGGATATCCTTCGTCTCTGTATTTTTTTATTTGTTTCTTGATGAGTTCTGGGTCATCTTTATACCTTCCACCGGCTTGTAATTTGAAAATATGTTCAGCTTCCTTATAAAGACAATCAATTGAATCAATATTATTTTTGTGATCAAAGACAGCCAAATTGTGGTTTGTAAGATATTTTTCTACGAGTTCATCTGGATTTTTCTTTAGACATAAGTTCGCATCAATCCATACACTGATCTCGTAATCAGGTAAAAATTTATGTGCAAGAACTTTGTGCATACGCGCATTACGAACAGGATCTTCATGTACGGGCTCAACAGTCCTTATATCCCATACTTTTGATACGAGATCTTTTCTATCAGTAAAGCAAATGAAATCCCATCCTTGAGGAACTACTTTTGGTTCTTGAATACTTCCTCGATTACCGAAGAGTGCTGTGTAGATTACTTTTTTATTTTTCATTTTTATGTATTAAAAATGAGTTCTTCATATTTACTAAAAATATTTTCTATAATTAGATGTTCCTTTTCGAAACCTATTCCACCTAACAAAACAGTAGTTATTGATTTTGAAAGTTGTTCAATGTTTTCCACAGGAATAAGAAATCCATACTCTCCTTTTTCTATTCCCGTTTTTATCCTTTTCTTATAATCAGTTGATGGAGCTAGTATTTCTCGAGCTCCACCCATTGGCGAATCCGTCGCAATAATATCCATACCACACACAAGAGCCTCCGAAAGCACATTGGGCAACCCTTCCCATTTTGAAGAAAGAACAAAGACGTCTGCGTTTTTCATGTAAACATAGGGATTTTCCTGATAACCCTCAAAAGACACACAATCTTCGATGTTCTTCGCTCTTACCATTTTTTCTATATATCCCCTATCTCCACCATCACCAAGAAGAACAAGGTGCAAGTCTTTTATTTTTTTCCTTACCTGTAAAAAAGACTTTATGAGTGTTGGATGATCTTTTGCTTCTGTAAACCTGCCCACAGATAAAACAAAAGGACCCTTGTTCTTTTTAAAAACATCTGGAACATACTCTTCTGATTGTTTTCTTATAAAATCAACATCTTTAGGGTTGTGTATCGTGACAATTTTTTCTCTTGGAGTATTTGTTACCTTTACAATATCATCAGCGATACCCTTTGATACAGCAATTATTTTGTCGGCTTTCTTGTAAATTTTTCTTGTAAAAAAAGCTATGACCTTGTCTCTCCCTTTCCATTTTGAAAAAACAACAGATAGTGGACTTCCTACCCTTAGGATAACTTTTGTATTAGTTCTACTAACAATTTTTGCAAGTAAAACTAAAACATTTGAGTGCATGGACGATGACATAATAACATTCGGCCTATAAGCACGCATGTATCTAATTAAATAGATAAACCCAGTTAAAAATCTCGAAGCGTCCAAAGAAGTAATGACAACACGCTTATCCAAACGCTCAAGCATTTCTCCTTTTTTCTGAAAAAGAACAAGAGTTACATCCCATCCGTGACACACCAACCAATTCATTACAGTCATCAGGACCACTTCACCACCACCAATCTGAAACAATGGCATACAAATTGTTAGTTTCTTTTTATTCATGGATAGCATTTTTTATAGTCTGAATAATACAATCAATAGACACCCTATCAAGATACCTTGTAACACCCTCAGGCCTTATCGCTTCAAGATAATCACGCCCATGATGAATACCGGACATATCACCTTTTATTGTATAAATAATCGTTGCTTGTGGATTATAGTAAGGTAACCAGTGCGGTGTCCCTTGTTCAGCAATAACAATAGACCTCTTATGTAACACTGAGGCAAGATGAGTAATACCAGTATCAACACCAATATATAAATCTGCACCATCAAGCACTGATGGCATTTCAGATAAGTCATACTTTCCTGCAACATTTTTTACTCGTTCATTTTTGAATGATATCTTTCCACTATCTTCTACACTCCCTGTTACAAGAACTAACTCTTTAGAAAATATCTTAAGAAGATTTTCTAAAAGAGAGTCAAGTTTACTACCCAAAATACTCCTCCCATCACTTGAACCAAAAGGGTGCACCACAATATATGGTCTAGAAATGCCAATTTCTTTTTTAGGAAAATCAAGAGATACCCTAGGGATAACAGGTTTAATCTTGAGATGAGGAAGTATTTGGAATAGTAGTTCTATAAAGAGTATTTTTGGATTAAAAGAAATTATTGTCTCGTAAAAAAAACTATTTATCCTTGATCTATCTCTAAATCCTATAACCCTGCCACCAAAAAGAGTAAGAATCCTTGCGAATAAAACAATGTGTATTGGATTTTTCCCAGGTGTCGGCGGAACAATGACGATATTTCCTTTTGATATATTCTGAAACATTGTCATAATGTTCTGCTTCACAATAGAGATATGAGGGTAACTTTTTGCGAGTTCCTTATAATTACCAACACTTTTAGGGGTTGATATGATGCAAGAAAACTTCTCACCTCCATCAACAAAAGAAAGGGTATTCATAAAATACAAAACCATCAAAAAGTCACCAATTGAACCATTCAAAAGATAGATCACTTTTCTTTCACTCATGTTTCCTTGCAACAAGCATTACTGAATCTTTTAGAAGAGGATTGATACATACACCAACTAATCTTTTCAAAAAAATGACCGGATGTAGTCCGCTCGTCACCAGAGCCCTAAAAGAGTCTTTTAAAGTTATCGAGGACAAAGACTGAACTAACACAACTTCAAGCCCAAATTCTTTGGCTAAATTTGCAAATGATTTTTTAGTAAAAATTCTTACATGAGAGTAGTCATTCCAAAAAAAATCATTATGAAACGGTATAAATAGCCTAGTCCAATTTGGTGTCTCCAGAATAATGTATCCTCTTTTTTTTGTACACACGACAAATTCCTGAAACGCACTATAGACATCGTGCAGGTGTTCAAAAACATGCTGTGACATAACGACCTCAAATTTTTCGGCACCAAAAACTTTAGACAAATCGTAGACAGAGACCTTTTTAAAATCTACTCCCATCGGAACATAGAGAGACATGTCAAGAGAATCACTCGCGGTAATTGAGATGTTGGGACATTCGCGAGCTATAATAGATGTCATTTTACACTTTCCACAACCAACATCTAGTAGATTACTAAAAGAACTCTTCTCTAAAACATCTATTGCGAATTTTGTACTCTTTCTCATAAATAATATTTTTTAATATCTTCCAAAAATTTTTTAAAAATATGTTCTGGTGTAAATCTTTTTTTATACATAGTATACCCTGATTTTGCACAAAAATATCTTTTCTCTTGATTAGAGTACAGAAACATTATTTTTCTTGCCAAACCAAAACCATCTGCTGGAGCACATAAAGTAACATTTTTATCATCAAATACTTCTCGTATTGCCGGTGTGTCTGCGGTAATAACTGGTTTTTGTGCCGCCCAGCCTTCAAACACCTTATTCGGAATAACATTTTGCGCCTTCGTCGTAACCCCGAAAATACCAAGCACAACATCAGCTTTAGCGAGGACACTACTCATATCCTCATATGAAAAACGCTCAAAAAAGATAACATTTGAAAGACCAGCCTCCTTTACTTTCTCTTCAGCCTCTTTATACACCCCCTTTCCATTATTCCCGTATATATGAAAGACAACTTGTTTCTCTTGTTGTAGTTCTTTCGCAGCATCTATGATATAGGTAATACCCTGCAATGGTATACCTGTTCCGTGAAAATGAACAATAAATTTATCGTTACCTACTTCTTCTTTCGGATATACCGCCTCGTCATCACTTCCGACATATACACATAGTGCTTTTTTCTTTAAAGAAGAAAACCTCTTTGAAAGAAATCTTATATGTGTCTGTGTTTCGAGTAAAACTGTTTTTGGCAACAACACAGAATACCAATCAAGAAACCAGTAGTAGAAAGCTTTGAGCGAAAGCGGGTGTGCACTTTTTCGATCTTCAATCTCAGAGTTGTACAAAGAAACAAACATATCAAAAATGATATTTCTTCCAAACAGGAGGAAAGCAAGCCACACTACATTATGTCCAGGAAAAGCAACAATAATATAGTCAAATTCTTCTGAGCGTATCTTTCTATACTCCTTATACAAAGCAATATACTTTGAGAATGTTCCGTACTTTTTTGGATCTATCCCGCATAGAATAACATTGTGCCCAAGACGTTCTGCACCTTTGATAAGTACCCTATTTCGAGAATAGCCCTTATCAAAAAAACCAAAAAAGAGGAATTTTTTATTCTTCATATTGCCATTCTTTTCCTAGAAATCTTTCATAGATAAAACCCCACATTACTAACAACGGATACAGAGCTCGACCTACTTCTGCCCTTACTGGAGTATTATTTTTAAACATACAATTTCTTACTAACCTTAAATTTTTATATTCTTTTTTTGTTTAATAACACGACAGCCATACTCTTCTGCTACAGAAAGGGTATTATCAGTACTTCCTCCGTCACAAATAATTATTTCCGAACAAAATGACACTGACTCTAAAGCATTTTTTAATACATCCCCACAGTTGTAAGTCAGAATCCCTACTGTACAGTCGATCTTTTTCATTTTTTTAAGAACCCTATTAACCTTTCAATAAGTTTCGAGAGAGTATGTTTTTCAACTACCTCTTTTCTAATCTCTTCCTGAAGGTAATGAATATTACCTCTCATGCGAGAGAAGTATTCTAAACATCGAGCACAATGCGAGATATCTTCTTTCTTAAAGATAAAATGCTCGTTGAATTTTTCAAGAATACCAATTGCAGAATCATTTGATGAGACAACAGGTGTTCCACAAGCCATTGATTCAAGTATCGTCTTATCCAAACTCTCTGTTTGACTTGCATTTACAAATACATTCGTTTGCTGAAAATATGCTGGCATATGAGCATGCGGAATAGCCCCCACAAAGGTAGTGAAAGAACCGTATTTTTTTTGTAAGTCTTTTTGATATTCCTCATCTGTTTTGTTCGTAGGGGTGCCCACAAGAGTAAGTTTTGTATCAATACCGTGCTTGAGCAGGATCTCTACTGCCTGACAGATAATATGATGCCCTTTGGTCTTCGATATTCTTCCTACTGAAAGTACTGAAAAAGCCCTCTGCTCTTCTCCGTATGCTGGGGTAAACATATCGGTATTGATTCCATGACCAGTAACCACCACCTTACTGCTCTTCAGACGGAAACTTTCCTTTGAGGCCGTGAAAATAATGTGTGCATATTTTTCAGCAATCCATAATTTCCAATCAACACTTTTATGCGTATACCACAGCGCAATCTTTTTTCGTGTAAGTCTCCAATACCACCCTGCAAGGACAATGTAGATTGGGTTCATGTGTACCAACACTACATCGTAGTTATCTTTTTGTCGTCGAATTATGTGGTTAAAAAACCTGAATAAGTAACGAAGTCGAGAACGCTTGTTCTCTTTTCCAAGAGAACAAACTTCCACATTTTCTGGTAAGTCATACTCTCCTTTTTCTAAACACACTACCGTTACTCGTTCTGCATGCTTTGCAAATTCTGCTATCCATTCATGGAAAAAGCCAAGCACACTATCATTTTTATTCACTTTTTGTGTGACAATAAGTAATCTCATATCTCTAATGTTTGTTTATATTTTTCCAGATATGCATTCTTGTTCTCTGGCAAATGCTTCGACGTTGCCTCATATGCCTGCATTGCAAGCTCTCTTGCCCGTACAGAATTATCAAGAAGAGCAGTAATAGACTGAACAAAGCATTCTTTATCATTTACCGAACAGACAAATGCTGACTCGTTATGTATAAGTACATCTTGCATAATACCAACATCTGAAGAAATGATTGGTACCCTATGTTGAGATGCTTCAATAAGTGTCATACCGTATCCTTCATACAAAGAAGTAGAAATATATGCAGTTGCATGTTGAAAATAATGTTCTAGATCGGATTGCCATCCTTCAAAGAAAACATTGTTTTCAAGTTTTTTCCTTTCTGCATATTTTTCAAGGGCCTGTCTATACGGACCATCCCCTACGATAACAAGTTTTGTTTGGGGTTTTTGCTTAACAACTGAAGCTATCACGTCAATACAGAAAAAAAGATTTTTCTCTTTTGCCAGACGAGATATAGTAAGAAGTGTTTCTCCATCATCTTTATGAACAGGAACACTTTTGTTTTTAGGAACATATATAGGGAGAATGACTATTTTTTTTGGTGTAATGCCAAGTTTTTCTATAAGTGACTTTTTTATACGATTACTTACCGCTCGTATCTTATCCGCTTTTTTTAAGATATACGGTGCCACCTTCATTCGAATATAGTTTCGAATATTTCCTTTTGAAAAATAAGGGCTGTATATATCGGTATGCACTTGAATATGTAGAGGAATACCCGTCTTTCTCTTTACCAGAAGACCAATAAGTCCTGTCTCAAATGGATCTTGTGTAGTAATCATATCCCCCTTCTTTTTTCGTATAAGTTCTTTAGCAAGAACATACGCATCAAATACCGCAAATAGTTTATTAATGGAGTTCGTTGCATATACCCACACGTTATCCGCAATCTGCTCAGATGTATGAATATCTGTATGTGTCGTAAAGACAATAATATGGAGCTCATCACATAACTGTCCGTATTCACACATACGCTGTCGTACATTTGATCCTTCTTCAAATATTTTTCTGTCAGTACTGATACTAATTATTTTCATAAGACATTTTTGACACAAGCTCATTAACCGTCCGTTCTATTGAAAATTCCTGTGCCTTCTTTTTTGCCTCTTCTCCGAGAGACGTAACATCAGCCTGATGATCGAGAATCTTCTTAATATAACTTTCTAGCCGAGAACTATCGTCTGGTACCACAAGAAAACCTTGCTTGTCATGCGTGACGAGTTCTGGCAAGGATCCTATATTAGTCGTTATCACTGGAACTCCTGCATGCATTGCTTCAACAACCTGAAAAGAAAAACTTTCAAAAGAAGTATTAAGTACAAATATGTCAGCCGAAACAAGATACTGAAACATGTCACTTCGAGATTGTGAACCGGTAAGTGTAACGTACCGTTCTATTTCTAGTTCTTCTATTTTCTTTTGAAGCTTCTCCCTATCTGGACCGTCTCCAAGAATATAGAGGTGTATGCTGGGATATTCCTTTGAAATTTTTTCTACAACATTAGTCAGACCAAAAAAACCTTTCCAAGGCACAAGACGACCTGCAGACACGATAATTTTCTTTTCCTGAGAAATCTTCAGATTATCACGTGCTTTTGCTCTAGCAGGCAAATCTTTTGGCAACTCAATACCATTGTATATATGTTCGACTGGTGTTCTACCTGAAGTCCATTTACTGACAAGATCTCTAAAATATTTGCTTGGAGTAATTATTTTATCTGCATTCCTTACAGAAAATTTTTGTAAACCCCTAAGAAATTCTACCCTCCACAAATAATTTATTTTCTGAAACTCATCTATACCATCCTCAACGCCAAAACGTTGTGCTGACTGTTCCCACGCATAATCACCAGCGACGCGAATCCATATTTTTTTCCTCATCACCTTTCCAACAATAACAGCTGGTAATCCCACACTTACCGGATCCTGTGCAAAAATAAGATCAGATCCAAAAGAAGCCTTAAGTAGCTTCCACATATACACCATATGTCGAATTCCCCACGGGAGATGTCTTACCGTATCAAAGGTAACAACAACAACCTCAATACCCCTCCCAGGGAGTTCATCATGAAGTAATTTTGAATATGTTGCCGGACCACCCACGGAAGGAGGGTATATCCCTGTTGCAATAACTACCTTTTTAACTACCATCCTTTAATACTACCTCAAAAACATCAGTCTGCATCTTTCTTGAAATAATGGACCAATCATACTTTTCTTTGACAAGCTGGTAAGCATTTTCAATAATGTTTTCTTTCTCATCTTGATGCTGACGTATATAGGTAACCTTTTCTGCAATACTTTGTGGATTCTGTACCTTACACAAGAGTCCAGTCTTGTTATCAACAAGAAAATCTACGATACCACCAACTGGTGTTGCGATCACAGGTGTTTTTGTTGCCATTGCCTCAATAAAGGAATTGCCAAATCCTTCTGAAAGAGATGGTCGTATAAATACATCCGCACAATGAAGATATGGAATGATATCCTCCGGTCTTTTTTCACCAACAAAAAAAACTCTATCCTCTAGCCCTTTATTGCGTACAGCATCCTCAAGATATGACCGCTCATTTCCATTACCAACAATGAGTAATTTTGTATCCTCTGGAAGTAATGCCACAGCAGACACAATATCCCCAACTGCATTTTTCCGTACTAATCGTGAGGTGGTAACGAGAACAAAACCATCATCAATACCATATTCATTCCTAATCTGATTAATAAGAGATTCATCTTTTTGTTCAAATAGAGCAACCTCTACTCCATTAGGGACAACTACGGTGTGTTGTGCCCCCATACTAGATGCAAATTTCTCAAGATATGTCGAAATTGCTTGAATAATTGAGGGACGAGTAAACACTTTTTTAAAAATTGGACTAACAAAACGAAATTTCTTCTTGAGTTCCTCATGTGTATCACCTTCTTGCAAAGTGAGAACAAAGGGTATCTGAGGGAAAGTATACGAAAAAAATAATCCCGCAAAACCTGCATAACTTGCCATCATTGACCAGACAAGATCGTACTTAAAACGTCGATGTAATAAAACACCTTTAATAAAAGCCCTTAGAGGAAAGAGTATTTTCCCCAGCTTACCCCTGCCAACACGATATATGTGCACATTATTATCATGTTCTTCTTTTTTATGTCCCCCTTCAAGATCTACGGTAACAATATCAAATTCATACATCGGCAAGTTTTCAGTGATATGCTGGAGGGCTATTTCAGCCCCACCAATGTAAGGCGCATATGTTGTTGAAAAAACAAGAATTCTTTTTTTCATCACCTATTTTCTTCTAGATAATTTTGCACGTAATCTAAAACTCCATCTTCAATAGAAAGAAACCGTTCTGTATACCCAGCACCCCTTAAAGAATCGATATCCGCCTCAGTAAAATATTGATATTGTTTTTTCAGATCTTCGTCCATGTCAATATACTCTATATTTGGTTCCAACCCCAAGGCAAAGAACACAGCCTGCCCGAGCTCATTAAAAGTCCTCGCTTCACCGGTTCCTACATTAAAAATACCTGAAATGTCTTTATTCCTCATAAAATAGTCAATAACCTTTACCACATCTTTCACATACACAAAATCTCTCTTTTGTTCCCCATCGCCAAACCCTTCTTTATACGACTTAAACAACCTTAATTTTCCTGTTTCTTTTATCTGCCTGTAACCATGCAACACCATGGACGCCATTCGTTGTTTATGATATTCATTGGGACCGTAAACATTAAAAAACTTTAAGCCAACATACTGCTTTGGTTTTTGTTCACTTTGTCTTACCCACCCATCAAAAAGGTGTTTTGAATATCCATAACAGTTAAGAGGATTTAAATCTAAAGATTTATCAGAATAACCGTCAGAACCATCTCCGTAAGTGGCTGCCGAAGACGCATAAATCATTTGACAGTTATTTCTTAGACAGTAATCAAAAATACTCTTACTAAATTTTGTGTTGTTATGTAACAAATAATTTTCATCTCTCTCTGTTGTTGCTGAACATGCCCCTAAATGGACAATGATGTCTGGACCAGGAAACTTATCATCTCTGAGAAGTTCCAAAAAATCTTGTCTATCAAAATAATCCGAAAAACTGAGCTGCCTCATGTTTTTCCATTTATTATCTTCCCTCAAGTGATCAACAATAGTTATATTGTGATAGCTCTTTTCGTTCAAATATTTGACAAGGTTTGATCCAATAAAACCCGTCCCTCCCGTAACTACGATATTTTTCCTTTTCATAAAACTATTCTACTCTAAAATCTCAATCTCACCATCTTCTTCAAAAGATTCCTTATGAGGAGATATAAATACCATACCAGCAGCAAGTAAAATAACAAGAACAAGCGACATAATCCATATCCACATCCTACTACCACCCTTATCCACTACCACATTTGATTCTTTCTTTTGTGTATTCTCTATAACAGGATCCTTATCAGAATCATTATTATTTTGCACCCCCTTCACACTTCCCTGAGGTATATATACTTTTTCTTTCTTTTCTTCTACTCGTGGATATGAGGAAATAATATTTCCATACATATCCTTGAGAAACAAAGCGCCATGTAGTGAAAAACCGAGCACTTCATCAGAAATACAAATAGAAGAATCTGCACTCATGGCACTTTCCTCAGGAAACACAAAATATTCTTGCCTAGCAGACAAAATAGTCCACCGTGTCATATCAACACTGTGATTACCACCGTTAGTCAAGCGAAGACAATCTCTTTTAACTGTCTCAATAATAATGTGAGGAGATACAACCTTGATATCAAAAGTGTCTCTCTTCTTATCAAAACGTTTTTTGGACACTAAGGTAACGGTATACGTTCCCTCTTCAAAATAAGTATGGCTAATGATATTTCCATTACCTGTTGTTCCGTCACCGAAATTCCAACGATACCCGATTCCTGATGTTTCTGTGTCCCTGTCACCACTTCCGATAAATTCAACAGGTACACCAACAGTGGCAATGTTGGTACTGGCATAAATATCAGCTTTTGGGTCATTGTCTCGATGAGGAGAATTATTTTCCTCAACAGGCTCATCGTCCTCTTCCTCTACCACTTCCTCATCGACTCCTTTGTTACTTATATGTGGCGTCGGTGTATCAGTTATCCACCCACCGCTCGTATACTGAGCTGTTTCTTTTGTCTCATTATCCCCGCCAATATTTTTCCACCCGTCACCTCCATTCACTCTATCAATTTCTTCTCCTGAAGGATCAAGCAGATATACTATCTCTCCTGAATTAGAGAGTGCTCCGCTATATATCAAATCAGCAGTAACACTAGGAACAGCTGATTCATTTCTCTCCAAAAGAAAATATCCTTCTGCACCGATAGTACCCGAAAGTATTATTTCTGGGCTCCCATCAGCACTTTCAATAACCCATCCTTCAAGTGAAATACTACCTGAACTAGCATTATATAGTTCAATCCATTCATAATTAGCTGAAGCATCCGTCCCCATCCAGGCGATTTCATTTATTCTCACTTCGGCTCCACACACAAACGGTACTGCTACAAAAAAGAAAACGAGTATTATTCGTACTGCAGTACTCAAGCGACCCATTTCCCCTACTCTTTCAAAATATTTCTAAGTTGTGATTCCGGTACTTCTCGCATCTTCTTCTGAGAAGAGTCTTTGCTTTCTTGTTTTTTAGTGTCTTCCTTTTTCGGAGGTTGTTGTATAAGCCCTGCAAGCGCACTCTTGAGATCATTCTTTTTTTCTTTCGTTGGTTCCTTTGTTTGCTTCTTTTTCTGCAACTGATTCAAAGAAACAGCTTCTTTCTTCTCATCCTTTTCTTTTATTTTCCCGTCCTGAGATATAACAATATTCTTAAAAGGATTTTTCCCCGCCCCTTCTAAGCGAGGTTTTTCTTTCTGAGACGTCGACTTCCTATTGTTCATATTCCTTTTTGGTTGCTCTCTCTTTGGCGAAGGTTGACCATGAGTATTCTCAGAAATACCGAGTAATGCTTGGACAATTTCTTCCACCTGACTTTTTGGTCGACCAAATTGTTGCTGAGACATTTTCACCACCTCCTGCTTATACATCTCTCCTACCTTTTCAATTGGGGGAAGCGTTCTCGCAGAGAAAGGAGATGAGGAAACACCATCAATCATGAGTTTGAGGTAAATCTGAACAAAACCAAGATTCACTATATCTTCTGCAGTAAATTTGGGAGAGAATTCTTTCTCAAGTACCTCTGCATCATATGATCCAACACGAAACGTCACCATAGTACCTACGTTCCCAAAAACCGCAGCACGTACCTCATCAGACATTTGCTCGATGTACTGATGTGCAACAGTCAAAGCTAATTTATACTTACGTGCCTCAGAGAGAATATCTGCAAATGACTCATTAGCAAATGACTGAAACTCATCAACATACAGATAGAAAGGTGGTAACTTTGAAATGCTACTCTCAACATCAGCCCGACTCATTGCCGCAAGATAAATTTTTGTAATAAGCATACTTCCAAGAAGATTGGCGTTTGATTCACCAACACGACCTTTTGAAAGGTTGATGATGACAATTTTCTTTTCATCCATCATCTCTCTCAAATCAAATGAAGACTTCGGTTGTCCAATGATGTTTCGAATTATCGGATTCGAGGTAAATTGTCCAATTTTGTTTTGAATAGCGGGCGTTGCCTCAGCTGCAAAACGATCTGTATAACCTGCAAACTCTTCTGTCCAATACGCTTTTACTGAAGGGTCTGTTACATTATCAACAACCTTCTTTCGAAAAGCCTTATCCGAAAGCATTTTGTTTACTGATAAAAGCGTCGCTCCTGGATATTCCAGAAGTGCGAGTAGTGTGTTCGCAAGAATATATTCCATACGAGCAGACCATGCGTCTTGCCATATTTTTTTAAATGTACTCATGAGTCCGGAAACAACAAGGTGACGTTTTTCATAGCCAACATCTTCCATCACATTAAATGCAATCGGATGCTCCGTATCAAAAGGCGCAAAATACAAGACGTCTTTTATGCGTTCTTTAGGAACATACTCAAGAAGTAAATCAGCAGTCTTTCCATGAGGATCCATAAAAGCCATTCCTCTACCTTCTTGAATGTCCTGTACAGCCATATTTTCAAGAAGCGTCGACTTTCCCATTCCTGTTTTTCCAATAACATACATGTGACGAGAACGATCCTTTTCCTTGATACCAAATTTTAGACGACGACCACGCGCGTCTGCTTCAGCAAAATATGTTACTTTCTCATCTTCAGGGTTCATAACTACCCTAAGTATATCGCGTTTTTACAAATAAATTAAAAAAGTTATTCAGTATTCAAAGCACCTATTGTGTACTTATTACTTGGACTCCATATCATCCATGATGGCACTCCAGCATCATAACTAGCTTTAAACTGTGCTCGTATCTCAGTAGCACCATAGTCACCTCCATAGTCAAAATCTTGTATCCACGTCCTCAATTGTAGCGGAGATATACGCTCTGCAATGTCACTTGGTGTGCTTGTTGCTTTTTGGAATGCGAGCGCCCTATTAAATGCAGACGACATTGAATAGTGCACTACATCATAGATGTGGTCATTCGGATTATTCCATCCATTAAATCCTTTTGGATAATGCGAGGGGTATACCATTGGAGCAACGTAATCGAAGTACGAAAGCGCGTATTCAAGATACTGTCCAATATTAAGATCGTCTGTATTTGTTGTTGTCATGCCAAAGAGATCTGCTGAAGTGGTAATACCTTCTTTGATATTTATCTCTTCGTAGAGATACTCAAAAAAATCTCGAAGTACTTCTTTTTTTTGTCCATCAGCTCTCTTATAACTCACTGGGAAATATATATCTTTCATTGGGCCATCCGAAGGATATCTAATGTAATCATAATTGAGCTCATCAAAGCCAAGCTTGTGCGACTCTTTGGAAAGCTCAACGATGTACTTCCAAAAATCTTGTGCTCCTGGATCAATGAAATGTACTCCTTTGTAATCATCCCAAATAGTTCGGTCACTTTCTTTTTGTACTGCCACATCTGGATGAGCTACGGCATATAAGGGGTCTTGAAATACCGTAATACGTCCAATGACATAAATACCAGCGTTATGTAATCGCTCAACAAGCTCTCTCATGTCACCGGCTCCACACCTGTCAGAAACAAAATCATTGAGTAGTGGATTGTCAGTATCAAAAGAGATACCCCCAGAGAAATCTTTGATATCAATAACAATTGAATTTATTTCTGTCGTCTCCGCTATCTCAATAAGTTCATCTCGAAAGCTCGGAGTACCAGCAACACACGCAGTCATATAAATAGCCTTTACTTGTTCAGGTGTATCAACATAGCTTGGTACTATTTTTTCTTCTCTACTCGGTTTTTCAGTCTTTGTATGTTCAACGGTACCTATTTTTACTGATTCATAAGAGATGGTGGTAAGGGATTTCCCAGCAAAAAAAATACCGACAAACACAAGAAGACATATAACAATGACAGTAACACCTACCTTATATTGTTGTTTCTTCTTTTTTACCATCATCATATATATCTGTTTCCGTTATTTCTAATTCAATTTCTTCTTGTGGCATGTCATCCACCTGTTGTTTCGAGTGATAATGAAGACGCTTTAAGATTGAACGTTGCCACAAATTGAGTGACGAAAAAATTACAAGTATAATACCCGCAACTACTAAAAAAGATTCCTCCCATATGCGTGGAAAACCAGCGAAAGGAACAAGAAATATTAAAATACCTAGTATGAGTATTATTCTATTTGTTTTCATTGGCACAAGTATACCATATACCCATAATATAGATAAAAACGCTTTGAGCTTAAAAAATATACTACCTCAAGCACAAAGAGTAGTATGACTAATCGACAGCAAGAAGCAGATTGCCAACCTTATACACATCTCCTGCCCCCATTGTACAAATAATAGTATCTTCACCGACCTCTCCTTTTATTTTCCCTACTACTTCCTCAAAGGAATCACATGCTTCAATATTCTTATTCTTACCAATGATATCGTTGTGAGATATAGTTCCATCATCTTTTTCACGAGCAGGAAATATAGGAACAACAAACACCCTGTCTGCTTTTGCAAGTTCCCTCTGAAAACCTTCTATAAAATCTTTTGTTCGACTAAACATATGGGATTGGAAGACAATCCATAATTTTTTCTCTGGATATTTTTCACGAAACCCACTAATCGTTGCCCGTATTTCATCCGGATGATGTGCATAATCATCAAAAAGAAGTGTGCTATTTTTTAATTCCCCTTTATATTCAAATCGTCTCCATGTTCCCAAAAAAGATTCAAGTGATTTTTGAGCATCAGATTCATCTATACCTAAAATATCTGCAACAGAGAGTGCACCCTGTGCATTTTCCCTATTATGTTCTCCTGGTATTTTCAGGGAAACTTCTTTTTGTTTGGTGTAATCAATTATTGTTGCTTGCACATTTTCAAGTATTGGAGCCACCGTATTACTCTGTGGATTACATACAACATATCCATCAAGTGGCACTTTATCTGCAAGCTCTTTAAAAGCAGACTGCACATCAGAAAGATCTTTATAGTAATCAAGGTGATCAGCTTGTATGTTTGTAATAATAAGAATATTTGGTTGTAAATTTAGAAATGATCTCAGATGTTCACATGCTTCAACAAGAAAATATTTACTATCTCCTTTAATAAAATTGCTATTGTTACGCCTGAGAACACTTCCTACTATAGTCGTAGGATTAAGCCCACCATCAACGAGAATATCAGCGGTCATTGCAGTAGTTGTTGTTTTTCCATGAGTTCCAGAAACTGCAATGGTATACATATCACTTGAGACAATACCGAGCATCTCGGGATATGAAAAAAGGGGTATACCCTTTTTTTTTGCTTCAATAAGCTCTGGATTGTTATCTGGAATCGCTCTTGTGTAAACAACCACATCAACGTCATTAGCAATATTCCCCTCACCGTGTCCAAAAAAAATCTGGCACTCTTTTTTTTCTAGCATATCAGTAATAATGGTCTTTTCATTAGTTGAACCCGTTACCACTTTCCCCTGACCGAGAAATAATTGTGCAAGCGCAGACATCCCTATACCACTAATACCAACGAAGTGAGCCTTCTGTACATTTTGTAAATCAATAGACATACTCCTATAATACACGAATTTTAATGTTGACTACATACCTATTTCATGTGAATATACTTTTGAAACAAACTGAACATTACAAGAAAGGATTCACTAATGATAAAACCTTTGTACGTAAAAAGTACTGAAATATCACCCACTGCAATTGTTGCTGTTTTCGGAAAAACTAATGGAATTGACTGGAGTGTTCCTTGTTTAAAAAATCCACACGCACAATCTCTGGGTTCCTTCCAGACCCAATTTAAACGTATTCAGGAAGCGATAACAACAACGTTTGGAAACAATTATCAACAAAGAATTTTCATGCCTAAACTCGGTCATGGTGACACTATGACTAGTGCACGCTACGGACAGTATTTCAATACCGTACTAACGAATCACAGTTCCGCAAAAATATATCGTTCATCTTTATATGTTGATGCTGTTACTATTCCTTTTGGAACTGTAGTCGGTATTCGTTCTGGTGATTGCCACACCCTCATACTTTGCTCTGGCAACAAGGTGTGTGCTGGGCACATATCCAGAAATACCCTGCTCAACCCACAAGGTATAGAAGAAGGAGTTGTTGTAACTATCCTCGACAAAATGTTGGCTTATTTCAGAGACTGCACACCAGGATCAATGTCTGCCTTTATTGCTTGTGGAATTAGTGGTGAACATTTTATTCATCCCCTTGGAGACAAGAGATATGGTACGTACAACAAAAAAATGTTTCGTGTATTAAAAGAAACTTACGGCTACCCATCGGTGTTATCAAAAAGAGGCGTACTGGATATCCCTGAAATTATCCGTTTACACCTCATTAAAAAGAAGCGAATGCGGCCAGAGGACATCAAGACAGACGGATTAGACACTTTTAGTAATCCCTTATGTCACTCACACAAGACAGGAGATCGTGGGCGCAATCTTGTTCTTGTGGCAAACAAATGAAGAATCCTTCTCAAACACCTGACTAATTAGTCAGGTGTTTTTTATAACACTTCTACTAATGTATTAAATTGTTCCCCTCTATCATATTCATTCTTAAACATACCAAAAGAAGCAAAGCCTGGACTAAAAAGAATAATATCCCCTTCTTTTGCAACATTCATTGCCTCATGTACAGCTTGAGATAGAGAATCAAATGGTTTTGAAATAACCGTTTGATGTTCGTTATTTTCAATAAGAAGTTGTGGAACAAAGACATCTGTACCTGTTCCTGAAAGGAGAAAAACATGGGAACAATACTCAGGAATACGTTGTGCAAGGCTTTTCATATCAAGTTTTTTATCTGCTCCACCACCTATTAAAATAATACGAGCATCAGTGTGTGACTCACGGAGAGCTTGCAAACCTGCAAGTGTAGCATCTGGTGTCGTCGCGGTTGTGTCATTGTATATTTTAATACCACTCACTTCACGGACAAATTCAAGACGTCCAGAAACCCCTCTGAATTTTTCAACACTTTCCTGTATTACCTCTTCTGAAATGTTGCAAACACGAAGAACCTCAAGAGCACAAGCAATATTTGCTCTATTATGTTCACCTGGTATTTGCACATTCCAACCCTCAGGAACATCTTCTTTACTTGTAGTCATCACAGCGCTTCGTATCCTTTTCAATCCAAACACATCTTCTATTTTCTTCACAACCTGCTCACCAATAACAAGTACATCTTCCTCTTTCTGAAAGCGAAAGATGTTCGCCTTATCAGAAAAATACCGATTCAAAGCAACCTCATCATCAACCCCTTCTCTTTTGTAGTAATTGAGGTGATCAACCAAGAGGTTGGTGAACACCGCAATATGAGGACTTTTTTCTATTTCACCAAAACCTTGTAATTGCCATGAATCAAGTTCCAATACAGCCACTTCGTCCTCTGTCGCATCTGGTAGATGAGCAAGAGTCGACACACCTTGGATATTTCCACCAAGAAAAACTTTTTTTCCTGCCCTCTTTAGCCCTTGATAGATAAGATGTGTTGTTGTTGTCTTTCCGCGCGTCCCTGTAATACCGATAATTTTCCCTGGGTAAAACATGCAAAACAAAGCACTACTCATGTACACAGGCACATTATGTTTTTGTGCTTCCCTAATATATTTTGAGTCAAAAGGTACTCCCGCTGCCTTGAGAATGAAATCTCTGTCCCTAAAATCACTGATACGATGCTCCCCCAAAACAAGAGTTACATTTGGCAAATGCTGTATTTTTTCAACACTTTCCCGCAATTCCTCCTCATTTTTTAAATCGGTAACAATGATCTCTTGCACTCCTTGTTGTGCAAGGAAAAGTATATCTCCAACCCCTCTACCAAGAAGACCAAGACCCATAACTGTTATTTTTTTGTCCTTAAAAAAATGCACGTAATCCATACGATTACGTGCATTTTAGCATATTCAATCTGTTTTCTTATATCTCTTCAACAAGAAGCATATTTGTTGGAATCGCAAGATCGTTAAACGGTACTCCTGCCACAACAACTACTTTGTCTTTCTTTTTAGCAAGTTTATTCTTTATGCAGTACTCCCTAATATTCTCCATAACAGCATCAAGTGTTTTTTGTCTCTTTACGAGTACAGGATAACATCCAGAAATAAGTGCAAGCTTATGAAATGTTCTCTCATTAGGAGTTGCAGTAATAATCGATGCCTCTGGCTTAAATCGAGAGACCATACGAGCACTGAATCCAGATTCAGTCAAAACAAAGATGAGCTCCGCTCCAATATCTTGTGCTGTATTTGCAACCGAAGCAGAAATTGAATCAGCAACATCAACATATCCCTCTCCTTCATGCTTATTAAGCGCAATATCAACTCCTGTATTAGCTTCAATTTCAAGAGCCACTTTTGTCATCACTTCAACAGCCTCTACTGAGTATTCTCCGAGAGTTGTTTCCTCCGAAAGCATCACTGCATCTGTTCCATCAAGAATAGCATTGGCAACATCTGACACCTCAGCTCGTGTGGGTACTGGAGAGTTAATCATCGATTCAAGCATCTGTGTTGCGGTAATAACAGGTTTTCCAAGTGCATTACATCGCTCAATAATTTCCTTTTGAATAAGTGGCACCTGCTCTGCAGGAATCTCGATTGCCAAATCACCTCGAGCAACCATAACCCCATCAGTCTCAGTAATAATAGCCTCAAGGTTCTCAATGGCTTCTTGTGTCTCAATCTTTGCAATAATTTGTGCATCTAGTTTTTTTCGCTTGAGTATGGTTCGAAGCTCTTTAATATCTTCAGGACGTCGCACAAATGACAATGCAATATAATCAACTTTATTCTTAACCCCAAATTCAAGATCCTTTTTATCTTTCTTAGTAAGAGAACTTACCTTTAGATACGCCCCAGGAAGATTAACTCCTCGTCGTCCCTTCGTTTCTCCGCCAACAAGTACCTTACATACCACCTCTTTTTCAGTAGTTTTGATTACTTCAAGTTTTTTCTTTCCATCATCCACAAGAACAATATTTCCTTTTTTCAATTCCTTTGGGAGAGTTGGATAATTAACATATACCTTTGTTTCGTCTCCAACTATTTTTTCTGTGGTAAAAGTAAAGGTCTTCCCCTTCTTGAGAGTAATACGACCTGACTCTGTTCCAAACTCTCCTGTACGAATCTTTGGACCAGAAAGATCTTGCAGAATTGCAAGTGGACGTCCTGTATCTTTCCGCACCTTTCGAATATTATCTATTTTTTGCTGATGCTCAGCATGGTCTCCGTGAGAAAAATTAAGTCGGCAAACATTCATTCCGGCTTTTTTTAGTTTTGTCAACATTTCAACAGTTTCCGTGGCTGGACCGATAGTAGCAACGATCTTGGTTTTTTTGTGGGGAATCATAAAAAGTATAAATATATTTTAATTACTATAACAAGCAACAATATACATGAAATGGAGACTTTTGACAAAGTTTTCTTTTAGAAAAGCATAAACAACTTTCCAATGAATAAACTATAGATAATAATGTAAAGCAATCCTTCCCACATATGAATACGCCTCGATATACCAGAGAAAACAAACAAAAGAGTGGCAATTGCAAGAAACGGTAGCCCAATCAATCTTGTCTGTTCGTCAACAATAAGTGTGCCGAATAATCCCGGTGCTCCGACCACTACAAGCGCATTGAAGACATTCGAACCAAAAATATTACCAAGGGCAACCTCTGACTTATTTTTACTTGCTGCCCGAAGAGATACGAGAAGCTCTGGAAGTGACGTACCAAAAGCAACAGCAGAAATAGCAATGATACTTGGTGCAATATCAAAAACAGAAGAAATCTGTATAACAGATTCAATAAGGTATTTCGCGCCAACAATAAGACCAATAGCACCAAGGACAACCAGTCCAACATCTTTTGGATTTACCACTTTATACGTAACAAAAAGTCCTTTCCGCCACTTTGAATGACCCCTTCTCTCCTCTCTATCAGGTAAGATATCTCCCACACCCTCGAACTCAGATCCGGCATCATCATCCTTGTATACAATCGTGTATACAAGGTAAATAACATATGAAAGTATCAAGATAACTGACTCAGGGAGCACAATAACTCCATCAAATGAGACAACAAGAAGTACAACAGTTGTTATGGCTAAAAGCGGTAAATCAAGATCAATTAAATTTTTCGTAACAGCAAGTCGCCTTCCTATAACCGCAGAAAAACCGACAATGAGAAGGATGTTTGCAATATTAGAACCCATCGCTGTTGCTGGAATAATTTCTGTTGCACCTTCAAATAAAGCCGCGAAAGCAGCAATGACTTCTGGGAAAGAGGTTCCAAGTCCCACAATGAGAACACCAACAATAAACGGAGAAAGTCCAATAGCAAGACCGATTCTTTCGCTTGCCTCAAGAAGCCAATCAGCACTCTTTACCAAGAGCGCAAGTGATGCAATGAATACGACAATCCAAAGAAAAATCATACATTTATTGTATCATCTACCCTTCTATATATCTCTTCCCGAATGCGACAGAAAAGTAACCAAGTGCAATAAAAACAAAACCAAGGGATATAAGGGTAATTGGCCATCCAAATGAATCTGCAAAATACTGTCCAGTAATATAAGTAACGTAGCTAATAAGTGCAATGGTTGTCGTAGCTAATATAGCCTTACTTCTTACAAAAACCGAAACACTGATACCTGCGACAAGAATGGCCACGTATATAAGTTCCCACACACCACCACTGAACATTTTGTTAAACATAGCGACAAGAACAAAAGCGCTTCCGAGAAGATTAAGAGGTCCTCTAAGTTTTTCGTTCCATGTATTTATAAAACTATGTGACGCTAACAAATAACTCACTCCTAGAAAAACAGATATGGCTATTATTGCATTTTCTACTATGTTTGCTGAGGCATTTTCCAGGAGTGCCCCCATAAGAAGGTAAATAAATACGGTAACGTCAATAATAAACAGTGAAGTGAGTACCAGCTTTCGATGTGCGACCATCAATAATCCATACAAAATAGATGTAGCCAGAAAGACAAAAGTAATTGGCCATAACGAATCTGACTCTCCTAACTCACTCAAGAGCACTAGTAGACCAGATGGAATAAGGACACCTCCTATAACATGAAATACTGAACCAATCATGTGCTGTGACCTATTCTTCAAAAGAATAGACCCGCTTACTGCCATAACAATACCTAGCCCGAGCGTTACTATCACACGAGCAACAGCACCAATATCCTCCCATACTTGTCCAAAAAAAATAATGATACCAATCAGGACAATAACCGCTCCGATGCCGTACAGCACTTTGGTAATTGTGCCAGTCTTTTTTGAAGATACCGTATCCTTTTTGAGGATTCTATAGATGTCCTCTTCCATAACCTCTCCACGAGAAACCTTATCTGAAAGTTCTTGTAGTAACTCTTGTGTATTCATATTTTAACTATTGTTTATTAACAATCCACCCAATAAAATGTTTTTGTCGTCTTATAAAATCAGGTGAGCCATCCGCAACATTTATTTCCTTCTTTACCCCCTCTTGATTTATCAAATAAAAGCGATACTCACTCCTCACAACATCAGCTATGTCGAGGATACCTCCTCCATACCCTGTTCGTTCTCTTGAAAACCGTAATCCATCAGGAGAATAAATCTCGTCATCAAGAATATATTTTTTCGCCTCTTCTTTCGTAATTTCTTGGGGAGAATCTGTTGTTACGTCATATCTATAGATTTGTATACCCTTTCCCCATTTCTCCTCATCAACATCTGGTATGTTATTATTATCAGCATCACGAAGAGTACTCATTTCACGCACGACAAACTTTTCATTCTCAACTCCATAGAACTCTTCTATATACGCATCACAATAGTAATACTCATCCACACACGTAGCATAAACGAAGTCATACTGCGGTACAATTTTTGATTGTGGGATGTATATAGAGATAACAACTCCCATAATGATAAGCAAAGGTAATGCAAATGCAGTAATAAGTAGCCAATTTTTCTTTAAAAAAGTTTTCATATACCTCCATCATATACCGATACATCTTGAAAGAATATATAGATATACACAAATGAGGCACGGTATGCCTCATTTTTGCTTTGTGCGCGCACTAGGAGTCGAACCTAGGACCTTTCGAGTATCAGTCGAATGCTCTAGCCAGCTGAGCTATGCGCGCAGATGGGCTATACAATACCAGAAAGAACCCTTTGAGACAAGAAAAAAAGACCGCAGCAACTTACGTTACTACGGCCACAAGTACTGACGCCTGTACGGCTCATCGATACGAGGATACGAGCTCCTCAAACCTTGGATCATCAGGATATACCTGACCATCCGGAGTTTCAAACGAGATGATCTTCCCTCTCTCATAACAAGGGACTGGTTTATCAAGATTATATCCTACCGCTAAATAAAGCAGTATCGATAAACCAACAATAATACCTGTTGCAAAAATCTTCTCAAGCAAATCCATTTCCAGTTCCCTTGCTGTAATTTACTCAGACTTATCCTGCTGAGTGTTATTATTATGTGTCCGGTTTCCACCAGACACAATGTCATTTAACAGTTTTTTCGGAATTGGTTTTCCATTGAAACCATGCTCAAAAAAACCAATATCCATCTTCTGCTTAGCAAGACGTATCTTGTCCTGCCGAACCTCCTGGTTACTCATATCTTCCTCCTTGAAATAACAATCTATCTCTAGAGTATCATACTTCAGTAAAAAGTCAAGTTTTTTCTTTCACACAAAAACCACCTTTGTGGGGTGGTTTTTGAAGTATTCTCTGTTTTGTTCCGTTCCTTTGATATTCCCTTTCGAGATTATCTGCATTAGTCTTTCCTAATGTCAGATTGAGTTTTAGAGCATACAATCATTGCTCGTCATGTACCGAATTCGAATACACGACACCGACCGATAACCTTTGTGTAAAACACATTGGCTGTTCGATTTGAAATATTCCACGACCAGCTTCCGCTAGCCGTGCCTTGTTACGACTTAGTCCTTGTTATTGAGCTCACCTTAGGCCACCATAAAGGCAGACTTCGGGCGCTCCCAACTCCCTTGACTTGACGGGCGGTGAGTACAAGACTTGAGAACGTATTCACCGCGGTTTAGCTGACCCGCGATTACTAGCAATTCCAACTTCATGAAGGCGAGTTTCAGCCTTCAATCCGAACTGGGGCGACTTTTATAAGGATTTGCTCAGGGTTACCCCGTCGCTGCCTGTTGTTGTCGCCATTGTATTATGTGTGTAGCCCAAGGTGTCAAAGGGCCATGCTGACCTGGCGTCATCCTCGCCTTCCTCCCAGCCCACAATTTTCAAACTTCTTTGAAAACTCTGGGCTGGGCAGTCTCGCCAGACACTTGTAACTGGCAACGAGGGTTGCGTTCGTTACCCCACTTAAGGGAACAATTCAAACCACGAACTGACGACGGCCATGCAGCACCTGCCAAACTGTCCGAAGAGGGCTTCTGTTTCCAAAAGCTTTCAGTTTGGTGTCAAACCTTGGTGAGGTTCTTCGTTTATCATCGAATTAAACCACATAATCCACTGCTTGTGCAAGTCCCCGTCTATTCCTTTGAGTTTTAAGCTTGCGCTCGTACTACCCAGGCGCCAGACTTAACGCGTTGGCTTCGCCTCTCAGAGGGTCGATACTCTAAAAAGCTAGTCTGGATCGTTTAGGGCTAGGACTACCGGGGTATCTAATCCCGTTCGCTACCCTAGCTTTCGTGTCTCAGTGTCAGGAATGCGCCAGTGTACTGCCTTCGCTTTTGGTGTTCCCCATGATATCAACGGATTTCACCCCTACTCCATGAGTTCCGTACACCCCTCGCATCCTCTAGTTGTACCGTTTCCCAAGCGATTCTCGAGTTAAGCCCGAGGATTTAACTTGAGACTAATACAACCACCTACACACCCTTTACGCCCAATGATTCCGGATAACGCTCGAGGCCTCTGTATTACCGCTCCTGCTGGCACAGAGTTTGGAGCCCCTTATTCATACGCTAACGTCAATAAACTTCCTCACGTATAAAAGATGTTTACACCCCGAAAGGCTTCATCCATCACGCGGCGTCGCTCCGTCAGACTTTCGTCCATTGCGGAAGATTCTCGACTGCAGCCTCCCGTAGGAGTTTGGACAGTGTCTCAGTTCCAATGGTGGGGGTCAGCCTCTCAGCTCCCCTAACCGTCTTAGCCTTGGTGAGCCATTACCTCACCAACAAGCTGATAGTGTGCGGGCCGATCCAGAAGCGATAAATCTTTACTCCGAAGAGACTATCAAGTATTATCCTGTCTTTCGACAGATTATTCTTGACTTCTGGGTTCATTCCCACATGTTACTACCCCGTTTGCCATGCACCTAAATGCATTCGACTTGCATGCCTTATCCACGCCGCCAGCGTTCATCCTGAGCTAGGATCAAACTCTTAATTAAATCCAAGCACATTAGATGTACTATATAGGATCTGAACGGAACAAAACAGAAAATACTTTTTTGTTGTTCAGACTTGCACTATAGTTAATTATAGCTAATTAACTATGTTCTCTTTATTTTTCAATGTACAACACCCTTCCTTTGGGTGTGCGCACTATTATATACAAGAGATGCTAAAAGTCAAACATTTTATCAACCAAAAAACACCCTCCAGATAGTCTCTATCTGGAGGGTGTTTGGGAGTTGCCACTATTTTTTAGTCTTCCAGCTATACACGAACACGAGAAATGGACTTGCGAGGAATATGGATGAGTATGTTCCAGCCACAACACCCACAAGAAGAGCAATGATAAAGTGATGTATCGAACTTCCCGTGAGAATTAAAAGAGTACACAATGTTATAAGTGTTGTCAGAGAAGTATTAACTGAACGACCAATTGTCTGCGTAATACTCTGCCCCACTGTTTTATCAAATGACTCTTTGATATGAAGATCTCTATTATGTCTAAGGTTTTCCCGGATACGATCAAAAACAACAATAGTATCGTTCACTGAATATCCAAGAATTGCAAGAAGCGCTGTTACGAAAAGAACATCAACATCAAATTGAAAAAAGGAGAATACTCCTAGGGGAATAATGATGTCGTGTATAAGAGCAACAATAGCAATAAAACCATACCACCACGCAGATACTGGCTTTGATACCTTTCTGAATGAGAATGCAACAAACAACACAATAACAATAACAACTATAACAATAGCAGAGAGAGCTTTGCCCTTTAATTCTTGTCCGATAACAGGACCGATAGAACTAACCTTTTCTTCTACAAGATCGGGATGGTTCTCAGAAAGAGTTTCGATAAGGGCCACTCTTTCACCATCTCCACTAAAGAAAGGAACGCGTATACTATATCCCACATCTCCTACAGGACGTACAAGAATATCATCACTTTCAACAACGGCCTGAGTTACCTCTTCTATTTCAGAAATATTAGGACGCCCGTCTGGATATGACACTTCGAGTACCGATCCCCCAGTAAAATCAATTGAGTAGTTAAGTCCGTACATAAAAACACTCACGAGAGAGAGTGCGACAAGCACCAAACTAATTGCAGTAAATATTCTTCTGTGTGTAATGATAAACATATTTCTATTTGTTAAACCCACTCTTAAACCAGAAAGCTCTCTTGATAGGTAGCGCAAGCATAAAGCTCTTTGTCACCACAATTGCTGTGAACATACTCATAAGTACTCCGAGACCAAAAGTGAGAGCAAATCCTTTTACAAGAGACGTACCGAACCAGAACAAAATAACAGCAGTTAGAAGACTAGTGATATTTGCATCCCTAATAGATGGCCAGGCTCTCTGGAATCCTTCTCGTAGAGCTTCTTGAATGTTACGACCACCACGCACCTCCTCCTTTACTCGCTCAAAAATAAGCACATTAGCATCAACAGCCATACCTATCGAAAGAATGAATCCTGCAATTCCAGCTGCCGTAAGAACAACCGGAACAAGCTTGAACAGAGCCAAAATCAATGCCACATATAATGCAAGAGAAATAACTGCAAAAACACCCGAGAGCCTGTACCACATTACAAGAAAGAGACATACAATACCAAGACCAATAATTCCTGCGTAGACACCACTCTGTAGTGTATCCTGTCCAAGTGTTGATCCAATTTTTTGTGTATTAATAAGTGAGATAGGAACAGGCAGTGCACCGAAATTAAGATCCCGCACCAAGTCACGAGCTTCTGTTGCAGTAAATGTTCCTGTAATTTGGGCAGTGCCACCGTCAATCTCTTCCCTAATCACTGGGGTTGAAATAGGTTGCCCATCGAGAAAAATAGCAAGTATTGTCCCCACATTATCCCGCGTAATCTCAGCAAAGAGCTTCTCTCCTGCCTCGTCAAAATGCAAGAGTACTACCGGTTCTGAAACGGAGGCATTTACCGTTCCCCCTGAAAATTCTAATTGAGCACTTTCAAGATAACGTCCTGTAAGTCCTGTGTCGATAAATAATTCATTCTCATCCTCAGGAAGATTATCAATATCAATATCATTTGCCATGAGTTTGAACTCCAATACTGGTGTCTCACCAATTAAAGAAACCGCCTGGTCAATGTCAGTAATTCCTGGCAGTTCAACAATAAGCCTATGTGCAGACTCTTCTACACTAAAAATCCCAGCTTTTTCAACTTGTACAATCGGCTCAGAGACGCCAAATAGATTAACTCGTCTTTCAATCACATCACGAAGGGCCTGCATTGATGACTCAACATCACCAGAATCAACCTGGCTGATATCAGCCTCATAAGTTAATTCAGTACCCCCTGCAAGATCAAGTCCGTACTTAAAAGGAAAAGAAGAAGTTTCTGCCTGATTACGATAAATAAAATATCCTGCACCCAAAAGGACAATAATGAAAAAAAGTGCTGTTATTCGTCTATTATTCATGAGTTGCATAGTAGCTCTGTCGAACTAAAAAAGCAAATAAAAAAGACTGCATTTGTGTCCATACAAATGCAGTCGTGTGTGCAGGCTACGCCGCCTGTACTGCTTGGATCATAATGAACGTATCAAATATACTAAAAACCAGCAAGCCCAAACTTGCTGGTGAGAGTGTGAACAGAAAACATTTCTGTTCAGAAGCGTAAAGCGTATCAAGGTCGTGGAACCTTGATACGCCACCTTCGTAGGGTGAAAGGACGATGACTAAGAAGACAAACTATCACTTTCCTGCTCGAGATGCAAGTTTTTTAATAGTCTTAAGGGCGATTTTTAAATCGAGAATAACTGATCTATTTTTTAAATAATACAAATCATATGAAAGTTTTACTTTTGTCTCATGGACATCCGATCCATGATGAGGATGGTTATCATGATATAACTGAGCCCAACCAGACAGTCCGGGAGTGATAAGATGCCTGACATTATAATACGGAATATGTTCCTCATATTCTCTCACAAAAGATGGAATTTCTGGACGAGGACCAATAAGCGAAATATCCCCCCTGATCACATTCCATATCTGCGGAAGTTCATCAATGCGGGTTTTACGCAGAAAAGCACCAAATTTTGTCACCATCTTCTCTTCTCCTTTTTCTGTCATAGATCGGAATTTTACTATATGTATAGGTTTATTGTTTTTTCCTATTCGCTCCTGTCTAAAAAATAATGGTCCTTGATTGGCAACCATATTTCCGATAAATACCACTGGATAGAAAAGAAGTGACACAATACCAAGTGGAACAGCAATAATAACGTCCATAATTCGTTTCAGAATACTAAACGTAATCCGAGAAGTAGTTGAGACATTTTCAAGAAACCAATTATATTTGATGATAGAAAGTGGTATTCGATCGAAAATATCCTCGTACATCCGATGTACATCAATGAAACGAACACCTGAAAATATCAAATTGTATAGCTGTGGCAACACCTCATCAACCTTATTATTCCGTAAATCTGCAACAATAATCTGGATGTCTTCGGAATATACCCGCTTTGATATCTCCTCTTCAAAATTAATCGTATCTAATCCATCCAAATCAAGAACCGATGAAAAGATAATGTCGTAACGAACATTATTATTCACCTCATTCTTTAACTCTCCCATTTCTTGACCACTAGCAATCAAAAAAGCTTTTTGCTTCTTTCGAACACTAAAAATTTTATAACCATTAAGTCGCCACAACCAGACAAAAACAAAAGAAACAATAAGATACACAAAAAGATTCGTCTTTGGTGTAATGCCGTAATACGGAATAAGATAGAAAAATAACACAGCAATAAGCGCGTTGACTATCTGTGTATTGATCATTATTGTCACTAACTTTCCCCTTAATAACAATGTATGTTTTTCGTATAACCCAGCAATAAAAAAGATTATGATCCAGACCACAAATAACACACTAAATGGCACGATATGTATTGCGTATTCCTCCTTTACAGAAAAAGACCAGTAACTAAGGAACAACATGAGCCAGAGAGACGCATAAAATATAACAATATCTCCTATTAAGAGTAAGAGGGCCTCACTTTTTAGCCAAAATGACATACATATACTAGTCTACTCACTCTGCGTCTCTACGCAACTACTTGATGGGTAAAAAATCAACCAAGAACCACGTCACTCTGAGCAATAACTTCCTTATGCACAGTTCTGCCGTAATGTGACATACCAGACAAAATACCCAACGCAATAAACTCCGTAAGAAGATGACTTCCGCCATAACTCATAAAAGGTATTGTTGTTCCTGTTACTGGCAAAATACCAATATTCATTCCTATGTGAATGATACCGTGACTCAGAAAGAGAATAACAACACCTAAACCAAAAAGTGTCTCAAAGTTGCTTGCCCCTCGAGATGATATTTTTAAAATACGACATAACAAGACAGCATACAGAATGAACAAGAGACAAACACCAAAAAATCCCCACTCTTCAGCAAAAGCGGCAAATATAAAGTCAGTTTGATACTCTGGTAAAAAAGACAATTTTGACTGTGTACCAAACCCAACACCTTTTCCAGACAAACCACCAGATCCGACTGCGATAGTTGATTGGTACGCATTGTATCCAGCGCCGTGTATATCAGCAAGGGGGTGTATAAATGTTACAATTCTCTGTTTTTGATAGGGCTGGAAAACAAAGAACCACAACAAAAGAAAAGATACTATTCCCACAACAAACACAGCAAGAAGATGCTTCTTGGAAATGCCTGATACCAATACCATTCCAAACCACACAGAAAAAATAATGATTGCTGATCCAAAATCCGGTTGCAAGAACACGAGAAGAAATATGATGAAAGCGTACATACCCGAAACAAAAATATGGCGAATATGAGCAATTTCAACATGTCTTCTTGTAAAATATTTAGCAAGAACCAAGATAACAATAATCTTAATGGGATCTGATGGTTGAAACGCAAAAAAACCAAAGTTAAACCAACTCTGAGCCCCCTTAAACACAGAACCAAAAACAAACAGAGACAGTAAAACAACGCAAGATCCAATAAAAAGACCTGTAATCACCCCGGTCCTTCTAAGAAAACGGAAATCAATCATTGAGAGAGTAAAGAAAACAATAACAGAGAAAGTAATCCAAATGAGTTGCTTCTGGAAAAATACATTATCACCAGCAAACGATGACATAGTTATAAGTCCTGCTAGCGAAATAGTGACAGCAGAAAGTAGCATCAACCAATCAATTGATATAAGTCGTATTACATAATCCTTAATCATTGCGAACACGAGGAATCACCTGGATAATATTTGGTCCTTTTTTGCAAATAGCTGTTGCGATTTGTTCATATATAGCAGAAAGATCCTCACTTTCGACTGTACCATAATAGTACTCTTCACCAGAGGCTAGCTCTTTTAGAAAATCTGCATCAACAGACTCACCAAGCCCTATTGTATATAGAACAACTCCCTGCCCTTTTATTTCATTGGCCTTTATTTTTGCCTGGTTAACTGCAAAATCAGGATCACTCTCATCTATTGGGCGCGAAGCGATACCATCAGTAAGCATGATAATAACATCATCCCTTGTATCATTCGAAACTAACTCATTAAAAGCAACTTGGAGACCTTCAAATATATTTGTATGTTGTATATTTTCATTTTGACCTATAACAATATTTTTGATAGCTTCTTGAGTTGCAAGAACACCACTAACTAAGCTACTCTCTAATGTTGCTTCTGTAGCAAAAGAAACAACACCAAGTCTGTCGCTTCCAGTAATACGAGAAACAAACGTTCTCGCAGCTTCCTTCACGGCAGTAAGTGGTTCCGGAGGATTAAGCCCATCATCATTCATACTTCCCGACCGATCAATAACAAGCATTACATCAACCGGAGCTATGCAAACTTCAGTACCCGCATCAAAAGCAGACGGCCAGGTGAAGACAATGTCTCTTTGTTCTCCTGGGTTAAAATCATCAACAAGGGTTCGCGAACTTTGTATAGCGTTATTGTTATTATCGAACACCACCACAGAGACCTCTACTTCCTTAAGATAATCAAGTGTATTATTCTTTAATATCGCTTTAATACGTGGCATTGAATCTGTACCCGTGAGAATAGTACCCATAACCTCGATATCTTCTACCCTCATGTCTCCTTTTTCCCACTCAAGATCGTCGGTAAACTCAAAAGATACCCGAGATGGCGGCGTCTCCGTCCGAACAGTACCCTCAAAAACAACAAAAGATTCTCTTTGTGGTATTCCAGTAACACCTCTGCGTTCGGCAATAACATCATTATTCACACCAAATACCTTAAAGGTATACGGTGCATAGACGACCTCCGATGCAACATTAGGATTTTCAACATAAGCAACAAGATTATATACACCCTCGTATGTTTCAAAGGCTCTACTCCACAAAATAACAGGGTCAAGAGCTTGCCCACCACAAAGTAGTTGACACGAGCCTCCACAATCAACACCTATTTCGTCCCCATTTTGCTTTCCATCAAAACAAGTAGACTCCTCATACCACCAGAAAAAGATAGCAAGAACTACAATAACTACTATCGGAGTAAGAAAACCGAGTATATACAATATTCGCCTTCTTGTAGCCCATACTGACATTACTTATATCATAGCAAAAAACAGCGCTCTATGCGCTGTTTTTTTCGTGATTTTAAACACTTAATTCCGGCGACTACCTACTCTCGCCACGAGGACTACCATCGGCACTACAGCGCTTAACTTCCGAGTTCGGAATGAGATCGGGTGGTACCACTGCGTTAAATCACCAGAATTAAATGTTCAAAAATATACATTCGGGAAAGAGGTGCAAGCAAATAAAAAACACTTGAACACTAGGGATGAAAGGACTCGAACCTTTGGCCTCGCGCTTATCAGGCACGCGCTCTGCCAACTGAGCTAGGTTGGCAAAAGAACAAAGAAGGGTGTGCTCGTGTGCCCAATATCTGGAATAGGCAACAAAAACATGTTCTGAGGACGTTTAGTTGCCACACGGTTGTCTGACAACACGAGCACCCCTTTCTCGAATGTATATGTGATTCCACGCAACAGAATACAGATTTCGAGAAAAAAGAAAAGCGATTTCCAAATTTCCTAATAAGATCGGTTCATTAGTACACCTCGACTAAGCACATTACTGTGCGTACATCTAGTGCCTATCACGTGATCGTCTCTCACGTACCTCAACGATTCCTAATCTTAAAGATGGCTTCCCGCTTAGATGCTTTCAGCGGTTATCCAAACCCAACATAGCTACTCGACAATGCTCCTGGCGGAACAGCCGATAGACCAGAGGTTAGTTCATCCCGGTCCTCTCGTACTAGGGACAAATCTTTTCAAGAATCAACGCCTGTAGTAGATAGGAGACCAACCTGACTCACGTCGGTCTGAACCCAGCTCGCGTACCTTTTTAATTGGCGAACAGCCAAACCCTTGGGACCTTCTCCAGCCCCAGGATAAGGTGAGCCGACATCGAGGTGCCGAACACCACCGTCGCTATGGACGCTTAGGTGGTACCAGCCTGTTATCCCCAGGGTAGCTTTTATCCGGTAATCTCCGGCCACATCTAACGTGGACCGTCGGTTCACTATGCTCTGCTTTCGCATCTGCTTGACATGTACGTCTCACAGTTAAGCCAGCTTGTGCCATTACACTATCGGCACGGTTTCCATCCGCGCCTAGCTGACCTTAATAGACTCCTCCGTTACTCTTTAGGAGGAGAGCGCCCCACTCAAACTGCCCACCAGATACTGTCCCGTTGTGTTTTTTCCACAAAGGTTAGAGCATATCCCTCGCAAGGGCGGTATTTCACTGACGACTCCACGATACCCGAAAGTTCGTTTCAAAGTCTCCCGCCTATACTACGCATGAGAAAAATATGACCAATACCAAGTTGCAGTAAAGCTCCTGGGGTCTTTTCGTCTAACTACAGGTAACCGGCATCTTTACCGGTATTGTATTTTCACCGAGCGAATCCTCGAGACAGTTGCCCACTCGTTACGCCATTCGTGCACGTCGGAACTTACCCGACAAGGAATTACGCTACCTTAGGACCGTTATAGTTACGGCCGACATTCACCCGGGCTTATATCAATCTGCATGAAATGTAAAACATCTCACACCGCCAATATTTAACCTTCGGGCATTGGTCAGGCGTCACCCCCTATACATCCTCTTACGAGTTCGCAGGGAGCTGTGTTTTTGATAAACAGTCGGTAGGCATACTTTAGCTGCGGCCTCCAAAAAGGAGGCAGGCCTTATCGCTAACTTACGGCCGCTTTTTTGCCGAGTTCCTTGAGGATCTCTCACTCGTTCGCCTTGGTCTTCTCGACCTGATCACCTGTGTCGGTTTGCGGTACGGATTATATATGTTTAACCTTAGAAGCTTTTCTTGGAAGCGTGCTTTGCAAAATTTCCTTTGGCGAACCTCCAGATTTCCACTCCACTCGGACTATAATGTACGGATTTTCCTATACATCATCCTCATGGCATGAACGTAAATCCAATAATACGCTTTGCATACAACACTCCGTCCCTCCATCGGAACATACATAAGTCATGGAATATTAACCATGTGTCCATCGAGTCCAGCTTTCGCCATTCCCTTAGGACCGACTAACCCTTCGCTGATTGTCATCGCGAAGGAAACCTTGATCTTTCGGCGGGCAGGGCTCTCACCTGCCTTGCGGTTACTTGTGCCAACATTCTTACTTCTATTTGCTCCACCACGGGTCACCCCTTTGACTTCATTGCAAATAGAATACTCTCCTACCACTATATCTTCCCGAAGGTTAATATAGTCCTCAGTTTCGGTACTATGCTTGAGCCCCGATTATCTTCGGTGCAAAATCTCTTGACCAGTGAGCTGTTACGCTATCTTTAAAGGATGGCTGCTTCTAAGCCAACCTCCTGGTTGTCGGAGAAATTTCACCTCCTTAAGTGCACTTAGCATAGATTTAGGGACCTTAACTTGAGATCTGGGCTGTTTCCCTTTTGACCAATGGACCTTAGCGCCCACAGTCTAACTGCCGTACTTAACGTTCGAGTATTCGGAGTTTGATAGGTCTAGCGAGGTTTCCCCCTGTCTAGACCTTCCAGTGCTCTACCCCTCGACGAAACATACGACGCCAACCCTAAAGCTGTTTCGGAGAGAACCAGCTATTACCAAGCTCGATTAGCTTTTCACTTCTTACCACAGGTCATCCCAATGAGTTGAACGACATACGGGTTCGGGCCTCCGCCTCTGTTTCCAGAGACTTCACCCTGCCCATGGCAAGCTCGCTTGGCTTCGGGTCTTATACATACGACATATTCGCGCTATTCACACTCGGTTTCCCTACGCCTTCGTGGGACTACCACTTCGGCAAGCCGTATATATAAACTCGTTGGCTCATTCTTCAATAGGCACGCCGTGACGGACTTGCGCCCGCTCCGACTCCTTGTAAGCATATAGTTTCAGGTCTATTTCACCGCCCTCACCGGGCTACTTTTCACCTTTCCCTCACGGTACTAGTTCACTATCGATCTCTAAAAGTATTTAGCCTTGCCAGTTAGTTCTGGCGGGTTCACCCAGGCTTTTCGTGTCCTGGGCTACTCAAGAACAAGAACAAAGAAGATTATTTATTTTCAAGTACGGGACTATTACCCTCTTGGGTCTATCTTTCCAGATAGTTCTTCTAATAAATAGTTTTGTAACTTCTCTTACGTAAACGCAACATTCTTGTCTTACAACCCCGAGCATCACTCCAGAGGCACACAATGTGCACTCCCGGAGTGAAACTCGGTTTGGGCTCTTTCCATTTCGCTCGCCGCTACTATGGAAATGTCGCTACATTCGTAGCATTGTTTTCTTTTCCTCTGGGTACTGAGATGTTTCACTTCCCCAGGTCTACTCCTTGGATCAAGTCTCAAGGTTCCTGTAAAAACAGGAGGGTTTCCCCATTCGGACATCTCCGGATCAAAAGTTGCTAGGCACTTCCCCGAAGCTTATCGCAGCCATGCCACGTCCTTCATCGTCTTTTAGAGTCAAGGCATCCACCATATGCTCTTGAATTTCCTATTAGGAAATTCAAAAACCGCTTATATTTTCTTTTTGTTTATCTCGGTGAATACTACATCATCTGATGTAATACTCTTTGAATACTACACCATACAATCAAGTGCAGTATTCTGTTTCTGTATTCTGTTGTGTAGAATCACAACAATTCAATTGTCAACGAACGTGCCTTAAAGAAAGAAAAAATCCGCTTTCGCGAGCGGACATACAAGGCGACCCCATAACAGTTACTCTTGTATCCGCTATAACTTCTTCTTTACCTTCATAGACATGTGAATACTAGTATACGCACAAGCATTATATTGTCAACTGATTTTTCCAGATATATCACCCAAACAAAAAACACCTTAAAAAGGTGTTTTTTGCAGATTGATGAAAGCAAGACCTTAGTCTCGATTTGCAATCTCTTTTCCTGTCTTTTCGATGAATCGAGCTGCTGCTTCTTGTCCCCCAAGACCAAATGAAAGTCCGAGTGCAAGTGCAAGTGCTACCACAACTCCAGTAAAGAGTGTTTGTAGGAATACTGCCCCAATTCCAAGCTGACTAAGTGCTACAAGGAAACCAAAGATCCAGATAGCCCATTTTGCAATACTTCCTCCAGCATTTGCATGTCCAAATCCTGCAGCTTTTACTGACCCTGTTACTACTCTCTTTACAATATCTCCAAGAACTCCAGCAACAACAAGAACAAGTGCTGCCACAATTACTTGTGGAAGATATGAAAGCACAACGTCTCGCAAGAACATGTTTACCTCCGCAAGTCCGAGTACATCAAACGCCGCTACAAGAAAGACGATAATGAAGAACCATTTTACAAGTGCTCCAACAAAAACTCCTGAGTTAAGAGGAACCCCTCCTTTCTCTAGAAGATCTTCAACACCCGCTTTCTTCAAAGCTGAATCAACGTTAAGAGACTTGAAGATTTGTGCAACAACACGTCCAAATAGTGCTCCGATAATCCATCCTACAATCAGGATGATGAGAGCAACAACAAGATTTGGTACATACTGTACGATTCCCGCCCAAAGATCTTGGAAAGACTTGAGGAGAACAACACTCCATGTATTATCTACCATCATATTATTTAAAATAACTAATTAATAAATTACAAAAACGTAGTTACTTGCTCAGTGAGCAAAAGTAAACAACATATTTACATAGGGTACAACCCTACCCTATATAATAACACACTATATTTTAGTTAAATCCTCAAACTTATTCACAACCATCTCATGTGGATAATCAAGCACATCCCGTATAAGCTTGTCATACATACTAAGTCGATACTCAAAGTCATCTGTTTCAAAAAAAGCATAGTTAAGTTCCCGCCCAATTTCTGCCTCCATATTACGAAGAGTGTTCTCCAACGATCGACTATTTATCTTATCCCCAACAACAAGCAGATCAAGTCTACTATCAGGATCTTGGATAAAAAGACCTGCAATAGCAATAAGTTTTATCTGTCCTGCATTTTTCAATCGATTCTGAATATCTTTGTGCTTCAATGGTGCCATCTCAACCAAAAATTCCCGCAGTGGTTTGATATATGAAAACTTTTCATTCAAAGACCAGGTAGGCTTTTTCCCTCGACGTGATTTTTTGATTAATTTAATTTTTTCAAGTGAATTAACAACTTTACGCACCTTGTCCCGAGACATCTTCGTTCTACTCACAATATCATCCATTTCAAATGAATCATCTTGATTAAAAAGAAAGAGGCGCATAACCTTTACTTTTGTAGCATTTCCAAAGATTCTCTCTAATATTTCCATTGATTTCATACTTCGTATTATACACCAACATTTTTGTGAAAATAATTGACAGTTGCCTCGAAAAGTGTAGATTTCAAACAAGAGTAGCACACTTACAAGAAAGGGGTTACCTTTGTCTGAGAATAGAACAGCAATATATGGGCTACCGTATGGATATGACTACCCTTCAGAAAACCCAGATGGAGGAACAGTTAAAAGGATTGATGCACTTTTTGAGAGACTGAAAGATTTTAAAATACCTTGCACTGTCATTCTCACGGCTGACACAAAGAGTAAAAACCAGTATCCTCTTGAGAAACAAATGGGAGACTACATCAAAACCAGATGGTTTCCTGTCAAAGAAGTTCTTCTACCCTTTTGCAAGAAACGGTCATGGGGCACTCTGGAGGAAACAGAACGCGCAATCCAAATGATTGCACAGCAAGAGTCTTTGTTTAGTCATGAAAAAGTACTCATTTACGTCTCTTCAAATCCTGGTCATCTTTTTGGACGCGTTCGTCTCTGCTGGTGGCTCTTGAAAACACCAAAACACTGGGAAGTGCAATTCGTAAAAGCAAACCATTCCTTTTCAAGAAAAGAATGGATGCAGGAAATTTTCATGAAAATTCCCGTATATCTGTTTAAGCTCTTGAAGAAGAGGCTGCATACATAACACCTTTCAAAACAAAAAAACACCAAATGCTTATGCATTCGGTGTTTTCTTTTTTCTGTAGAAAAAGATTATTTAAGTTCAACCTTTCCTCCAGCTTCTTCAACTTGCTTCTTGAGATCCTCTGCTTCTTCCTTCTTCATTCCCTCCTTAAGCATTGCAGGTGCTCCGTCAACAAGATCCTTTGCTTCCTTAAGACCAAGTCCAAGTGCAGTTTTCACAACCTTAATAACAGCAATCTTTTGTGCCCCCGCATCAGCAAGCTCAACATTGAAGCTATCTTTTTCCTCTGCGGCATCTCCACCAGCAGCAGGTCCAGCAACTGCAACAGCAGCAGCTGATACTCCAAATTTCTTCTCGAAGAGCTTTACAAGCTCGTGAAGCTCAATAACTGACATCTCTTCAATTGACTCAACAATTGATTTGAATTTTGCAGGAACCTCAACCTCTTCTGTCTCTTCTTCGACAGCAGGAGCCTCCTCTTTTTTTGCCTCTTCGGCAGGAGCTGCTTCTTCCTTTTTCTCTTCAGCGGGTGCTGCTTGTTCCTCTACCTTTGTTTCTTTTTCATCACTCATAGTATTTCTATTACCAATTAAATAATTTATGCGTCTTTCTTTTCAGCTAGTGCATTAAGTGCAATAGCAAGACCTTGGATTGGTGAATTGATAACATTCACAAACTGTGCTCGAAGTGTTTGCATATCTGGAATCTGAGCAATTTCTGTCATCTGCTCCTTATCCATCAACTTTCCTTCAAACACACCTCCAAGAATGGATACAGCTCCATCAAGCTTTTTCTGGAAATCAAAGACCTCTCGTGCTGGTGCGGTTACATCACCACTTGTATACGCAAGTGCGAGTTCCCCATCAAGCGTTGGAAGTTCTCCTTCAAAAGAAGCTTCCTCAAGTGCTCGCTTTGCAAGTGTCTTTTTTGACACAAGATAGCTCACACCATTTTCTCGAAGCGCGCTTCGAAAAGCATTCACGTCTTCAACCTTTGTTCCATGGAAGTTCACAAATACAATTGAACTTGCATCTGTAATAGCCCCCTTAAGGGTCTCAAGAACTTCCTGTTTCTTTGCTTTGGTTAATGCCATATAGTGTACGGTTAATTAAATACACATTAATTCGTGTATACAATATTGATATCGACCTTTACGTATAAGGTCAGGGAGAATTCCTTTGTCTCGGTAGGACTTATGGTCGCCTACTGTCTTTGACCTTATGAAAACCAGTATACAGAGACTCTTGGAAAAGTAAAGACCACACTTGACTTTTTTGTCAATAAAACCTATACTTCCTTTTGAAACGGTAGGTGTATGGATACACCACAGAGATCTTTAAAGGGGTAATAATATGTCTAAAACAACCGTGGTACAAAATATTGGGAAAATCATACGATCCAATGAATACACACCGGAATCAGACGATTTTGATGCATCAAACTTGCCTGAACAAAAATCGCTCGTCTTTCTGTTATTAGGAGGAAAAGCTTCAACAGATGAACCCATTATTTATAATGGGCATATCGTATTGAAAGCATTTGTTGTTGGGGATTGTTCTGTCTTTACAGAATTAACCAAACAGCTCATTGGGCACGCTACGTATAAGCTTATTGTTGTTGATAGTCAGCTTATCGTACCAGCAGAAATTAAGCTTTCAAATGAACGACCATCGGCACATGTGTCGTTGACGTAAACAGGCCCCCTTTTCCGTACGACCCGCACTAGCTTCGGCTGTGCGGGTCCTTTTTATTTTTGAAAATGGAGAACGATATTCGCAATGAAGATAATCGCAAGACTCACGACAAGTATAAGCATGAATCGAAATAGTAGCTTGAAGAAAGTCTTGTCGAACATATACTCAGTATATTACAAGTTCTCTAATTGTATAACTGTAATGTTTGGAAATGTTTCCTCTTGTTTAAGAATATGTTCATGCACTTTTTGGGTGAATAGAACATCAGGATTCAATACCACTGCGTGAGAAATTTTCTCCTTGGCACCTTCGACATTACCACTATATAACTCAACAAGAGAATATAAAGTATCAGTGATAGGACTCTCGGGAGATAGTTCGTAGGAAGCATCAAGGATCCCTGTTGCTTTATCTAATTTTTGATCACCTAAAACACTTTCCGTAATAAGAAGGTATACATAATTCATTCTTATACGGTAGTCATCAGGTCTTTTACTAATATATTCTTGATAGGCATTTTCATATTTCTGTAACTGCTCAAGCCCAACATTCACAATATCCCCCGCAGACTGTGGGTCACCAGATATTTTAGTCATTATGGCTTTTATCAAAGACATCGAAGATAATCGTATGGCTTCAAAATCAGATTCTCGAGAAAGAGCAGTGTCAATAAGCATAAGCTGCTGTTCTGTATCTCTTTCGCTAAAGACATCAAACAAAGCTTGCTTTCGAGACGCCTCTTTAAAAAACAAAGGAACTGAACCTATGCATATCAAAAGAATAAATATTCCTGCAATTACCTTCTCAGTATTTTGAGAAATAGTTCCCTCTTCAGAAAAATATTCTTTTTCTAACCACAAAACATATCCAACAATGAAAGCGAGAATTCCATATGTTACCACTACATTAAAGGATGTCTGGAGTTGTATGACATGTGCAATAAATAACGCTCCCCATAAATTTCCTTCAGTAAAACTGATATCTCCCCTCTTCACGAGGTGACGTAATACATGAAGAAGAGTAAGAAAAGTTATTGTAAATACAAACAATCCAACATACCCCACACCCAAAAGAGTATCAACAAAAATGTTATGGGCACGATCAAACCAAATCTCTCCCCCGTTTTCCTTTAGATATAAATCGGTATTGATATTTTTTTCGAGTGCAAGACCGGTATTCTCAGGACCCCAACCAAGAACAGGTCTCTCTGTAATCTGTTCAAATGATTGATTCCAAACCATAATTCGTGCTGAACCAGACTCATCAATATATGCCTTCTGAACAATACTCCCTGGAATAAATAGCAGAATAACAGCAACCACTACACTCAAAGTGAGAATGGTATTCCACACCACAATCAATTTCTCCTGTTTTATCTTTCGTAAAATCGAAAGACCTACAACATACAAAGCAAAAAGAATGGCTGTTGCAGAAGAAGCTCGAGCGGCTCCTAATATTCCAGATGGGCTACTTAGTGAGAAACTAAAGGGATGCAACAAAACAGGAGACAGAATAATCAAAAATGATGTAATACAATATGTTATTTTTTGTTTTCTTTCCTCTGAGATCATGCACTCGATAACAGAAATAATGAATATAAGCAAAAGATACGAACCAGCAAAAGTAGAGTTGGTGAGTGTTAGTCCAGATTGAGCAAGATCAATGTATCCAAATTGCCCACCTACCCCAAAACCACCTTCGCCACCAAAATATGTGAGAATAGAAAACAGTGTTCCTGCGAAAATCATAGCTCGACGCACCAGTCGCCAATCTGCTTTTTGCAATAACTCTGACAGAAGAAAAGCACCTAGTCCAGCATAGAGAATGAAAAACACACCTACGGAACGAAGTGTATCTGGAAACAGAGAGCGCTCAGTATACTCACCTACAAATGACGAAAGTACCAGAACAAACAAACTACACACAAAAGAAAGCAAGAACCATCTTTCTTTTAAAGAAAGTTTCTTTTTTCCTTTCAAAACAAGATATGCAAAATAAATCGCTAACAATGAGACACCCCCAATAAGTAAAAAATATTTTGTAGCACTCGCGCTATAGAAAAAATTTCCTGACAAAGCGAAAGGAAAAATAGCAAAGAAGAATGCAGTTATACCACCAAGTATTGTTCGTTTTTCCATATGTACTAACTATACACTATAGAAGCAGGCATACAAAAAAACCACCCCGAAGGGTGGTTTTTTTGTTAAGACGTCCGTCTTACTAAACTAGTGAACTAGTTAAGTGAGATTGGATCTGTCTTGTAATCATCAAGGTCGAATGTGTACATATTTTCATATGTGTCATCGTTAGCAGTTCCCCATCCGATTCCTCGTAGAAGGGCTCGGTAGATTCCACTGTCTCCTGATGTTGTGTTTGTGTGAGTAACAAAGAGTGTGATTGTTGTTGAATCACCATCCTCAAGCTCAAATGATTCTGACTTGTCAGTCTCGTCACCTGAAGCTGTTACCTGTGCTGAGAATACACCGTCAGTTGTAGCAGTTCCATTCTTTTGGATTTCATACATGATTCCATCTGATTCTGCTCCTGATCCTGCTGTTCCGCTTGTTGCGGCAGCTGTGTTAGCAACGTAAACAGTTCCATCAAATGCCTCAACAAGGAACTTGATTGTGAACTCTCCAACGTCGTTATTTGATCCGTCTTCGTTTGCATTCTCTTCATCAACAGAAACTAGAGATACCATGATTCCAACATCGTAAAGTGCGTGTGCATCTGATGATGCTGTTCCAGTGATATCTTCAAGGTCAAGGTCGTTTCCTTCCTCATCCTCAAAGTCTCCTGCTGATTCTGGTCCGAAGGCAACTTGGATAGTTGTTCCTTCATCAAAGTCTGTACCAGCTGTGTTGATATCAGCAACAACAACTGCCTCAACTTCGTCTCCAGCGTCGATTACATAATCAACATCTTCAAAGACTACGACTGATTCTGCTGTAGCTGATGATGAGATGCTTTCTGAAGCAACCTCTTCACCATCAATCATGAGGTAAAGTGTACTTACAACATCATCAACATCTTCTCCTCCAACAATTGTAACTGTTACAGGAACATCCTTGATTTCAATATCAGAATCTCCCTCAGCTTCCATGTCGAATGAGAATAGCTCAACGTTATCTGTGTCGTCTGAGTCATCAACGTTGATTGTTCGTGCATCGTTGATTGAATCATCTCCATCTGAGATAGCAAGCTCAGCATCTGTTGCTGTAGCAAAATCTTCAAATGAGAATGTTCGTGTTCCTGTTCCTGGATCTTCTGAAATAGAAGCTCCTGTCGCATCACGGAATCGAACTTGTGTGAACTCAACTGTCCACTCTTCATCAACGTCAGCTGAATCAAGATTGTTGATTCCTGAAACTGCAACAACAAGCTCTCCTGTCTCATCTGCTTCAATCACAGCGTCATCAAGAGTAACTGTTTGTGTAAAGTCGTTGTCCTCGTCAAACTCGTCAGCATCAAGTCGTGCAACTTCTTCTCCGTCAAGCATCAAAGAAACTTCTGATGCATAGTCTTCGAAATCATCGCTACTTCCTGATCCATTTGTTGAGTGTACGAATACAAGCTTTGCAGCTGTAAGTTGGATGTCTGAACCATCATCAACTTCGATCTCAATTCCTGCAACTTCTACATCATCTTCTCCTTCTCCAACTTCTTCGTTGTTAAGTGAAGAGATAAGATCGTAAGAATCTACTGATCCCGCTCCTCCCTTAAGTCCTGTAGTTGTTGTAGTTGTTGTTGATGAACCTGTTGAAGTTGTCATCATTCCGTTCACTGCTGAACGTGTTACTGGTCCGAAGTATCCAACTGCAGGTGAAATACCTTGTGCAGCTTGGAACTTAGCAAGAGCAGCAGCTGTCATTGAACCAAAGTATGTTGATTCGTTTCCAACTGATCCTGCGCCTGTTGCAGCAACTGTGTATCCCTTATTGTTAAGGAACATTTGTAGTTGTCGTACATCTTCACCTGTTGAACCTGTTGTAAGGTCTCGAGTGAATGTGTATGACATAGTTGTTGTAGTTCCACCAGTTACAAGCGCTTGAAGTGCTGCCTCTGTCTCTGCATCACATGAAGTGATAGCACAGATAAGATCAACATCACTCTGTGAAAGTGCTTGTGCCTGTGGCGCTACAGCAACGAAAGCTAGAGCAACGAGTCCAAGAATAGCAATTCCTGAAACTAGTGCTGAAACTCCATATTTTTGTAGTGTCATGACTAAAAATTAAAATAAAATTTAATAACCCCTCTCATTACTTATAATGTTGTGAGAGACGTTACGACGTAGATATGTATCGTTTCTAATGTGGATACATACCCACCGCTTTGAAGCTAATAATTCTCTGTCTACGTAAAACGCAAACAGCTAATTGATCTAGCTCCACTCTTTAGATCCAAATAAATTTTAGAACCAAAGAGTGGAGCTAGACCAGCTACATTTTTCCTAATCCCTTTCATACGAATTCGACCTCGTATGAAAAAGAGTAGCTGGAAAATTTCGGTCTGAATTTCTATTCGTAATTGCATCAATACTACTTTCAAAAGTAGCCAGCGGAACAATGGTGTGTCAGTCAATTAATTTTTGTTTTTGTCTCTATGTAATTGTCAACGTACTTTCCTTTTTTTATCGTTACTAAAGATGGAGACGAATATGTCTCAGCACCCTTACACGATGTGTCTCAATTATATCTTGTTTCTACAAGGAAAAACAAGATAAATGTGGATAACCCGAGTTTATGGGTTATCCGAAAATCTTACTACAAAACGCATAAAAGTCAACGTTTTTTCTTATTTGTCCTTTTGATTAGACAAGGCGATAACGGCTCCATCGTCGCTCCCCTTCTTTAAGGACAAGACCTTCATCAATGAGATCTCCGAGCTCTCGTTGGATAGTCTTTTCGCTACATCCCCTTACAAGGCGGGCAATGTCCTTAATACTCGTTTTTCCTTTCTTTCTAAGAGCGTCAATAATCATATCTCGTCGTTTGCTTTTACGTCCGTTTTGTCTCTGATTCTGTGTTACCGATACTACTGATTGTTTTTTAAAAGACATGGCACCAACCGGTCTCTCAGCGACAGAATGTCCTTTAAAATCAGTTTCTTGTTTTGTCTCTACTGGCTGGATTTGTGTTTGTGGTGTTTCTTTCACCTCAATGTCATCGGCAAAAAAATCTGCGGGAAAAGCATGTTGGTTTTGTATCATCTTCTGCACCTTTTGTAGCTCCTCAATAAGAATCGAGGCATTCATATGAGAAATACAATTTCCTATTTTTGCGAGAGAAAAAAGTTGTTCAAGTTCATGTATTAAAGACAATATTTCCTGACTAGCTGATTGAGTAGTTTTACTCAATGCCTGAAGAACTGTTTCTCTGATTTTTTTCTTGAGCGGTTCCGTCTGCTCCATAACATCAGTAACAAGATATATTGCTGTTGCAATTCTCTCTGTCTTTAAGGTCAACGTCTTTGAAAAATCCCTTATTTCTAGGCTTTTTTCTTTTACGTCTTTTTGAATGTCTTTTTGTGTATTCATAGTATTGTCTTTTACTTCTGAGACACTCTGTAGGTCACTTTCCTGCATCTATAAAACCCATACTACTCTCGTCTTTTATAAAAGTAAAGAAGTCTTTTATTCAAAATTAATTACAAAAAGATGAACAGTCCTTTGTGTTAAAATGGCTCCATAAAACAACTAATTATATGGGGAGAAAAAAACAGGAAAAAACACACACATTACAGAGAGAGACAATTCATGCGGTCATCGCAATTATTCTTTTTGTCATTGCAATATTCTTTATGCTTGCTGCCTTCGGATATGCAGGCATTGTCGGTGAAAAAATATACGGAGGGCTGACGTTCCTTCTCGGTATCGGATACTTCCTCCTACCCCTTCTGTGTGTGTTGTTATCACTCTCTTTTTCTCGAGAATTAGAACGAGACTTTGCTCTCCCTCAGTCACTTGGAGCTGGCCTCTTTGTCGTCTCTGGACTTGGGCTCATTGACATTATGTCTGACACCAATGGTGGACTTATCGGAGGCATTATCTCTTCCCCACTTGTTGCTCTTCTTGATGTCTATGCCAGTGTTATTATCCTTATCGCCCTTCTTGGTATCTCTCTCCTCTTTATGTTTGATCTTGGAAGCTATCTTCAAAGAGAGTTCTCTTTTCCGTTCTTCCGAAAGAAAGATGCTGATGATATAGATGAAGAAGAGGAAGAAGAAATAGCACTCGAAGAGGAGCCCGAAGAGGAAGAGGTTGAGGAGATTGAAGAAGAGGAAGAAGAACCTCAAGAGAAAAAACCAAATATTGTATCTGGCCTTCTTTCACGAAAGAAAAAAGATGAACTCGACATGGTCGCAGACAATAGCTTCTCAAACAAACCATACTCTGCTCCCCCGCTCTCACTTCTTTCAAAGGATAAAGGAAAACCAGGTGTTGGTGACGTGAAAGCAAATCTCAACATTATAAAAAGAACACTCAAAAACTTCGGTATCCCTGTTGAAATGGATGAGGTATCTATCGGACCATCAGTCACTCGCTACAGTCTCAAACCTGCCGAGGGTGTGAAGCTTTCTCGTATCGTTGGACTACAGAATGAACTTGCTCTTGCACTCGCCGCTCATCCTGTACGTATCGAAGCACCAATTCCAGGAACTTCGCTTGTAGGTATCGAAATCCCTAACAGTGTCAAAACAACAGTGGGTCTTGGAAGTCTCCTTGGATCATCTAGCTTTACTTCTCTTGCAAAACCCCTTCTTGTTGCGCTCGGAAAGAGCATTTCTGGTGTCGCACATATTGCAAGCATCGCCAAGATGCCACACATGCTCATTGCTGGTGCTACGGGATCAGGAAAATCAGTGACAATCCACGCTATTATAACTTCTCTCCTCTATCAGAACTCTCCAGACAATCTCCGTCTTATTATGGTTGATCCCAAGCGTGTAGAGCTTACGTTATACAACAAAATCCCTCATCTCCTCACTCCTGTTATTACTGACCCAAAGAAAGCCATTCTTGCGCTTAAATGGGCAGTAAAAGAAATGGAACGACGCTATGACGTCCTCGAATCAGAAGCTGTGCGAGATATCGCTTCATATCACAAAAATGTCCTTGCTCCTGTCCTCAAACAACAGAAAAACGGTGAACTCGATGAAGGAGCTGAGATGCCAGAATCAATGCCTTATATTGTTGTTGTTATTGATGAGCTTGCCGATATTATGCAAACCTACCCTCGTGAGCTTGAGGCTGGTATCGTCCGCCTTGCCCAAATGAGTCGTGCTGTGGGTATTCACCTTCTCCTTTCAACACAACGTCCATCCGTGAATGTTATTACCGGCCTCATTAAAGCCAACATCCCGGCACGTATTGCCCTCCAAGTATCATCTCAAATTGATTCACGTACTATTCTCGACTCAGGAGGTGCTGAAAAGCTTCTTGGAGCTGGAGATATGCTGTATCTATCAGGAGAGATGTCAAAACCACAACGCCTCCAATCAGCCTTTATTTCAGAAGATGAAGTAAAAAGCGTAGTACAACACTTGGTAAAACACTATGAGGACCAAATTCCTGATGAAATTGACTTTAATAACCAAACAGACAAGAATGCCTTCTTTGAAACTTCTCTTGAGGAGGAAGATGACAATGAAGATGATCTTTATGAAGATGCGCGAGACCTGGTTATTCGAACAGGAACTGCCTCAACCTCCTATCTTCAACGGAAACTTGGTGTTGGATATGCCCGTGCCGCTCGTCTTATCGACACACTAGAGCAACGAGGTGTTGTAGGGCCTCAAAATGGCTCAAAACCACGTGATGTACTTGAAAAACCTGAAGCAGAACCTGTTTCTGAAGAAGAGCCAGAATCTGAAGAATAATAATGAAATTCTTAAAAATAACCCTTATTATAGTATTCCTTCTTGTCCTTGGAGGATATGGCATATTCCAAGGCTATGACCTCATTCGCGGACCGATTCTTGTCGTCACCTCCCCTCTTTCTGGATCGCTTTTTAATGAACCAGTCATCACTATCAGTGGTTATACTAAAAATATTTCATATATATACCTCAATGACTATCAAATATATGTTGATGAGGAGGGATATTTTAATCAGAAATTAGTCCTTAACGAAGGGTACAATATTATGACACTTCGGGTAAAAGACCGTTTTGAGCGAGAAACGAAAGAAGAACTTCATTATATTCTAAAAGAAGAAGATTCTGACAACGATTCTCTTGATTTGCTATACTAGAGATACTTATTGAATAACACACATTATATGCCAGCAAAAAAGAAAAAAGACGATGTACACAATATTGACGATGCACTAAAGAGTATCAAGACAAAGTTTGGTGAAGAATCAATCATGAAGCTTGGTGATCGACCACGTGTTGATGTTGATGTTATTCCGACAGGATCATTAGGGCTTGATTGGGCCCTTGGTGTTGGCGGTCTCCCTCGTGGACGTGTTATTGAAATATATGGACCTGAATCATCAGGAAAAACAACACTCTCTCTTCATGCCATTGCCGAAGCTCAGAAAAAAGGAGGTCTTTGTGCATTTGTTGATGCCGAGCATGCGATGGATCCGGAATATTCAAAACGACTCGGGGTAAAGATTGAAGACCTTCTTATTTCTCAACCAGATACCGGAGAGCAAGCGCTCGAAATTGTTGAAACATTGGTACGATCAGGAAAAATAGACGTGATCGTTGTCGACTCTGTTGCAGCCCTTACCCCGAAAGATGAGATTGAAGGAGATATGGGAGCACACCATGTAGGAAAACAAGCCCGCCTTATGTCACAGGCTCTCCGAAAACTTACCGCTGTCACCGCACGGAGTAAGACAGTTGTTATCTTTATCAACCAGATTCGAATGAAAATTGGAGTGATGTTTGGAAATCCAGAAACAACACCTGGAGGAAATGCTCTTAAATTCTATAGCTCAGTTCGACTTGATGTACGGCGTATTGCTCAGATTAAGAAAGGAGATGAAGTTATGGGGTCACGTACACGGGTAAAGGTAGTAAAGAACAAAGTCGCTGCACCGTTTAAGGTGACAGAATTTGATTTGATGTATAACGAAGGGATATCACGCACAGGAGAATTACTTGCCCTTGGTGAGAAACTTGGTGTCATATCAAAATCAGGAGCTTCCTACGCCTATTCCCCTCTCAAAGAAGGTGAAGAAGAAGTAAAGTTAGGACGTGGGTATGATAATGCAAGAACATTCCTCAAAGAGAACAAGAAAGTACAGAATGCAATATTGAAAGATATTCAGAAGAAGTGGAAAGAGGAGAATAAATAAAAAAAGACCTCACGCTTGTGGGGTCTTTTTGAACTAGTTACCACAAAGAAAATCAGCTGGTTTTTTGTTTTGCATATTTGTCATTATTAAAAATGCCTTTTTGCAAACGCTGGAGTTCTTTGCTGAACTTCCGGTTAATCGGATCGACAATCTTATCAATAAGCAATTCAGTAGGTACAATACCCTGCTCAACAGCTTTATTGACAAGACAATACCCCGCTGAAGGTATCGTTAAATTCTCATAATGAGATTTAATTGACCACTCCTTAACCCAGTCTGTTTTTTTACCAAACAGTCTTCGGGGATCGTACCACCGAAGAGCTTCCTGTTCGTACTTTTTAACGCTGATACTCCCCCTGATGTGCCGAATTCTAGCAGCACCGCGACTCACAACAACTGTATCTGTAATATGTACAACATACAGAAAATTTGCTCCTGACACAGACCATATAAACTCATGCTTCCATTTTTTTGGAAGTGGTTTAATTTTTGTATCTAACTCCTGCTTAAATGGGAAAATTTCCGGCTCCATGTTTTACCTTTCTTTGTAATATTTTTCTGAAATGTTCTAAACCTAAATATCACAATATATTATTTTTTAATTTTGTCAATATCAATATTTTCGTGACTTGAAAAAGATTTTAGTGTAGAATTTCGAACCGTAATGCTTGATTATAACGAAATAAAAGAACGAAAGTACATTGTATTCAACGGGGACCCTTTTGAGGTTCTCTCTTCTCATGTCTTTCGAAAACAACAACGAAAACCAGTAAATCAGACAAAACTTCGTAACCTTCTTACCGGAAAGGTTGTTGAGAATTCTTTTCATCACACAGATAAAGTAGAGGAAGCTAATATTTCAAAGAAAAAGGTAACCTATCTTTTTCATAAGTTTAATCGACAGACAAATAGTGAGGAATACTGGTTTTGTGAGGAAGGCAATCCTTCAAAGCGATTTGAGCTTGAAGAGAGTCTTCTTGGAGAAGCAATCAAGTTTGTGAAAACAAATGATGTTATTGATGCCCTTTTGTTTGATGAGAAAGTTATTGGTGTTGATATTCCAGTAAAAGTAGACCTCAAGGTTACCGAAGCAGCACCCGCTGTTGCGGGTAATACTGCCCAAGGTGCCACAAAACAGGTGACACTTGAAACAGGTGCTGAAGTGAGTGTTCCCCTCTTCATCAAGGAAGGTGAGGTGTTGGCGATAAATACGCAAACTGGAGAATATACGGGAAGGGCTAACTAGGTAAAAGGTGGCCACATTTTACTGAGATATACATATTTTGGGTCTGCTTTACTCAAAACTTATTGATTCTACAGCAGAAATAATATCTTCAATACTTAGAGTGTTTGTTTTATCAAAAAGGTTGATTACATGCGGTGTATTGTTATTATCCATCTCATAAAATTCAATGGAATATCCTGATTTTCCTTGAAGGATGTACCCCTTAATGTTTCCATCGTTAAATTCATAAAAAGCATTTGAAAACATCAACGACACACTCTTCAAAATTAACGTTTGTGCGAATACCTCAGCTTCTTCAAGATTTACAGACTTCCGCAAATCATCTATTGTCGTAGTCAGTACAAATTTTCTGAAAGTAAAAGCAGAGTCAAGAATAGTATTGTCATAGCTATCCAGCTTTTCTACAAAATCTTCCTGTTCAGAATCATAGAACTCCTTTCTCATATTTATTTCTGTTGGTTTTTCTAAAATTATGTTCAAGTCATCAGAAACCATTCCCACCAACACTCCCCTGTTGTCAATCGAGTACTCTCTCTGTGGAAGGACCACGCTATACCCGTAAAACGATACGGACTCTCCATTACCATCATGATGACCTATCTCAATTTTATCGAGTGAATTATAAAGTTCTGTTTGTTCAGCTTCAGGAAATCTTTCTTCTATATCTTGCACAATTTTCATTATTTCTGCTTTTTCCTCTGGCGAAATATCTTTATCTAAATTCATCTGAAAAATATAACTACCTATACCAATAACGACGATTCCTAAGATTAATATACTTTTTTTCATAATTAAATATGTTAGTTATTAAAACCTCAACTTCTTCCTAAAATACCTTCGATGTGTAAGCATGATAGCCCCTACCCCAAGCACTAAACCAAGAAGAAGACCGATATCATTATGTGCATCTACAAGAATACGTTGTGTAGAAATGATACTGAGTACTACTAATGAGAAGATGAGATATGGAATTCTCCATTCTTTATTCTGATCAATAAAATACCAACACACATAAAGGACGAATATTGCAGAAGACAGGTGCATAGAAGCATCAAATAAAATAGTCTCTCCCCAGATATATATAGGGATGAACTTGAGAAGAAGAAGACCTAAAAGGATATAGCAGGCAACAAGAAGAATATCTCTAAGTTGTTTTTTTGTTTTCATAGGGTAAGTATACCAAAACACCACAGTAGTTAGCGGTGGATACTCAGTACCAAGAAAACTATGCAATGTTGCAGCAATAATATATACTTATGGTATGTTACGATTTTTAAAACTGAGCAAACAGCAATGGGTATTATTTTTAATACTATTTATATTAGGTCCAATACCCTTCTTCGTGTTTGTCGTTGGGGGTCTCACCCCTCCAATATACTCATTTCTTCGTGTTTTTAATTTGTCTGTTCTTATAATATTCTTAGAACAACTATTTGTTACTTACATTGTAGTACAGTCATTCCGCGCGCTAGTCCTGCATGGTTTAAAAACAGAAAGTAGAAAATGGAAAATTGTAATACTTTTTGGGGTTTGTTTATTTATACTTTCCTTCTTCAAAATTTACTCGTATGGAGACACGGAGAGTTCTGGGTTCTACACCTTTATAGAGTTGCACAAAGAATTACCTTGGCTATAAATACCAAAACTGCACAGGCAAAACCTGTGCAGTTTTTATTTATCATCAATGTTTGTCTGTATCTTAATGAGATACATATGGAAGAAGTCCCATGAATCGTGCTCGCTTTATCGCCTCTCCAAGCCGTCGTTGGTTAGTGGCGGTAAGGCCAGTTCGATGTCGTGACTGCATTTGTCCGTGTGTTGAGATGAACTTCTTCAAGAGCTCGACATTTTTGTAATCAATGTGAGCAATATTATTTTCCTTGAAATAATCTGCCATAATTATACTTGTTAGAATGGAATATCATCTGGGTTAATCTCCTCTGTTGGATAATCGATTGCTTGATTACCATCATCTTTTGGAGCACTCTGCTCATCAGGAGTATTATTCTGTTGTGATGACCCGTCTCCTCCTGATCGTGGACCAAATTGGATAGCATCTGCAACAATTTCTGTTCGATACTTTTTCACGCCATCTTGTCCCTCCCAGCTTCGTGTTTGGAGACGTCCTTCAATATATGCAGAACTTCCCTTTTTGAGATACTGAGCCGTTGTTTCAGCTTGTCGACCGAATACTACAATATTGTGAAATTCGGTACTGTCCTGACGATTTCCATCTTTATCTTTCCAGACTCTGTTTGTTGCAAGACCAAATGAGGTTACTTTCACTCCTGATGGAAGTGCTTTTAACTCAGGGTCTCGTGTAAGATTTCCGAAAAGAATTGCTTTGTTAATATACATAGATATGTGAGTGAATTTAGGTGTGTAATGTCTCTCCCCTATTCTATCACTAATTCATCAATACTCTTGTCGATTTCTTCTTTTGATGATTCTTTTTTCTCTTCCTTCTTTTCCTCTTTTGGAGACTCTTCCTTTTTCTCTTCTTCGTCTTCTTGAGGCTTTACAATCAAGGTGTTCTCTCGAACAGTCTTGATAATGAGGTATCGAAGGATGTTCTCATGTGTATCAGCCATTGCCTTTATTGTAGCGACAGCATCAACATCGAGTTCAAATTTTATCCATCCAAAATATGCTTTGTCGAAACGAACCTTTTTTGTATCGATGTGTTTCGTCATCGTATATGTGAGCTCGCGCATCTTTGGAAATTCTTCTGAGATAACAGATCCTTCTGCCTTTTCGATTGCATTTCGAATGATGTTTACTTCATCACCAAGCTTTTCTTCTGCAACAGTCGGCAAAATATGGAATCCAATCTCGTATACTTGTTTTGTATCCATTATACGTAAAAAACTTCAACTGATTTATAATATCGTCGATATCTCATTGAAACTGGACCGTTTCTCGACCAAGAGATCCGGGATATCGACAAAAAACACTTTACCACAAAGAATATGGGTGGGCAATAAAGAAACAGGCCCCGGGGCCTATTATGTACAACTATAAAAACAGACTCCAATTACTTGAAGTCTGTTGTTGTGATGGCAAGTAGTTATCACTATGTCATTCCAGCTGAACTGGAACCCCATAACCAGCGCAAATGTTCGGATCAGGCATGATTGTGGCGCAATCACAACCTTCACCTAAAGGACTTGAGCCACGATGTCGCGTATGAGTCGGTGGCTTAGACGCTTTTCTTTTTGCAACCTTTCTGGACGCTTTCTTTTTTGCCATGAGAACCTTCCTTTCTATAGAGGTTGGCAAACAAATCTACAGATAAGGATATCATAAAAAAAACAGACTCTCATTCTGAGAGTCTGTAATAAGAATTGGGAAAGTCACTTACCCGATTATTTCCTCACGGGAACGGGCGTCGTGACAAGCTTCGGAGGGGGGCTGGGCTGAGCGGGATGGGTGGGCCGCGGTGTCAAACCGGGTAACGGCGACGTACTGGATGAAGCGTGACTGGTCATATGAGACCTCCAATTAAAAATTCGCACTTTTGTCGCTACACGCGACAGAGATACGAATAAAATGTACTGTGTGCTGCGCAATAAGATAACACAACTTAATATTTTTGCAAATTAAAAAACCAACCTCATCATATTCATATCTTACACAAGACTAGACTCAAATGAATAGTATAAAAAACGGACTCCGAAAAATATGGAGTCCGTGTTGAAACATGATCTCTGGACCGGTAGCGTTCTTGGTCATTCAATCATGAGGCGATGGCCTTGGTTCACGATGATGTCGGTGATATCGCTGACGTTGATGTTAGTCGTACTGACAGGTTGACCGCGAGGAAGAATCGCTGCCGGTGTGTTTGTTGCTGTACCCTTAAGGTTCGGGGCGTTCGTCAGTCTCATAGGACCACCTTTCTGTGAAAATCTACAACTCTTTCTAGAACGTACCAGAGGAGCGTAGATTAATGAACAATGTGCTGAGGGATATTATAGCATAAAAAGAAAAGCCCAGTCTCGTTGTGCACACGTTGTGCGAGACTGGGCTTGAGTTTAGATCACTACTTGAACCCGAAGGTCCATCTGATCCAGGGGGCTTTCATGGCATACCTCCTTTTGAGGGTAGGTCCCTATCCCAGAGGTTTTGGCAAGCGTTGTTGTGCTTTAGCAACAACCGCCGCCGGGGCCGGCGATGCCGATGTTGGTGTTGACCGACGCGCTGAGGGTAATCTTTTTGCTCTGACCTTCATCGATACTGGAAATGGGCGGCGAATGTCCGTGCATAGGATTCTCCTATAAAAAGTACAATGTTACGTTCAGTTCTTGAGACCATCTCAATAAACTCAGTAACGATGTAAAGGATAGCATACTTAAAATATTTGTCAAGCGATTTTCACTTTTCTTTTTACCAACCTGAAAATATGGCTCTAAATAATAGTCTACTGCCCTTTGTGTACAGATTTGTTATATTTTGAATAATTGTTTTGCGTTCTGAATGAGTTGTTGTTGGATTTCCTCTGCCGGAATATTTTTTATCTCCCCTATCCTTTTTACCACCTCTTGTACATACAGTGGTTCGTTTCTTTTTCCTCTATGTGGCACTGGGGCAACATATGGCGCATCTGTTTCAGAAAGGAGTGACTCTTGTGGTACGTATTTGATGATGTCGTCATAATCCTGTGTAAAGGTAATAACTCCGGTGAAAGAAATAGTGTAACCAATATCAAGAAACCCTTTCGCATCTTCCTTTGAACCAGCAAAGAAATGTGCGTTGCCTGGTACTTTTGCATATTTTTGTAGTATCTCTAGGGCGTCTTGATATACTTCTGTGTTTTCTTGTGAAGGACGGATGTGGAGCATCAGAGGCTTTTGAACTTCATTAGCAAGTTCTATTTGAGCAATAAATGCTTCTCGTTGTTTTTCGAGTGTCTCTCCTTCAAGTCGAAAGTAATCAAGACCAGTCTCTCCGATACCCACCACCTTTTCGTGCGTTGCTAGTTGTTTGTAGTAGGTGGTGTCGAAAACCTCCCCTCGTGAAGAGAAGGTGGTATTTCCTTCTCCAAGTTCGTCCTCGTCATGAAAACTATCATTGGTATGTATTGGATGAAGTCCAACAATAGCGTAGACACCTTCATCATACTGCTCGGCAATATCTATTGCTTTTTGTGATGTATCTTTCTGGGTTCCGACGTTAATCAGCCACGTATTATTGTTTAAGGTATTTTGTATTACCTCTTTCCTATCCTCATCAAAGACAGCGAAGTTGGTATGCGTATGTGTGTCTATATATTTTGGATTCATGGTAATGATCGTATCATCTTGTCATACATTTGTATAAGAAGGGGTTCTCCGTATCGAAAAATGAAAGCTGAAAAAAGCGGGTTTGTATTTACCTCAAGGAGAGCAAGGTTTCCAGTCGTATCCTCGACAATATCAAATCCCACAAAAGAAAAATGTTTTTGTTGTAACAGCGGACTGAGAAACTGCTCAATATGTTCCGGAATAACTGTTGGAAGTGTTTGTCTTGATCTCTTTCGCACTTCTTGCTTTTGTTTTTGTGAGAAAAACTTAGGTGCTTTTTCGTACACAAACTCAATGGTGTTATTGAGAATAATAACTCGATATTCTTTTTGGATATCAATATATTCTTCAACGAGAGCAATGTAGTCTACCTTAGTATATATCTCATTAAGAGCATGCTGTGTTTGTTCTTCGTTGTGTGCAAGGAACACAAATCTTCCTTTTGTTCCTCTATTCATTTTGACAACAACAGGAAAAGAGAATTCTTTTTTAATGTTATCTGTTATATCTTCAATGGTTTTGTGAATAATGTATGTTTCTTTTTTTGAAAAAGGAGTAAAGTACCCTTTCATTTTTGGCATTGGTATATCCTTTGAAAGATAGTTATGTGTAAATTCCTTATCATTATACAGTCCTCTTTCTGAGGCAGTACCAAGAGGTGTACTGCTGTTTACAAACAGGTGTTCCTTATTCCCTTTTTGTATACCAAGAACATTTTTGTTTGTGTCGTAGAATCTTGTTTGCAGGCTGAGTGCTTGGACTGCTTTGTAGAGACAAGATATTTGTGGAAGCTGTGTCATTACTAGTTATACTAGTTGAAAAGGAGGTTGATGCAAGGGTTGTTGACATATCTTTATTAATACGATTATATACAACATAAACAACACTGTTCTTCACATAGAGACAAGGAGATTATAATGTCTACGAGAATAAAACGTTTTGGGAAAGATGTATTTCCTTATCAAACCTGCCCTGAGATCAAAGAATCCCCTCTTGAGGTAAGAGCACTCCCACATACAATCAACATAGATTACAGCGAAGATCCTGAAACAATAAAACTAAGATACGAGCAGTTTTTCTCCGAACACAGTCACTGGATATGCTCAGCACAAGCATACAAAGATAAAGTAATTGAATTTAGCGGTTGCAAAGAAGTTTCTTTCGTTGTCTTTCGTCATCAACACTTCTTTTTGGAGGAACTATGCCACAAACTACAGGAACGAGGCTGGATATCACGCCCAGCGACACTCCGTGAATTGGTTGAATGTAGAATTAAAAGTATTTCAGGTATGTTGTACAGAACTATTGCTTTGGGAACAGAGTGTACTGCCCCAGAGATAGAATATGGTGGTTATCCCATGGTTAGTGGTAAAAGAGGATGTAGACTTGATTTCTATAAAAAATCTGCTCTCCTTGGGAGGTATTCTCAAGACTGGATACTGACTATCCCTGGCCCAAAATTCTATGAAGTTTGTAATTAGATTTTCTTTGTCTTCATCAAAAAAGCCTGGTTGCCTTGCAACTAGGCTTTTTATTTGTAGACATTTCCTTTATTTCCTTGGAAAGAGTGCTTCCTCTGGTTTTTTGTTTTCTCTAATTGTCTTAAATATTTTCTCTGCTGTCTCTGGCATCATTGGACGGAGCATGTGGGCGATTTTAATCAATGCAAGCACGCACGTATAGACATCATCTTGAGCCTTCTTTTCATTTTCTTTAACCATCTTGAAAGGCATTGTTTGTTGGATATACTCATCTGTTCGTTGGATTTCCTTCCATACTTCGTCCATGGCTTTCATGAGATTGTATTCTTCAATACCACCTCGGTAAATACGATCAAGCTCAAAGACATCTTCCTCTACTCTTTCAATGACTTCATCTATCTGTTCTTGTGTATATTGAGCGCCAAAGTCTTCTGACATTTTCATGACCCGTGAGACAAGGTTTCCAAGACCGTTCACTAAGTTTGCATTGTATGCTTCCTTGAAGCGTTCGATGGTGAAGGGTGAATCTTCGTGTGGGTGAATCTCTCGGAGGACATAGTAGCGAAAAGCATCTGTTCCATACTCTTCAATGAGTTCTACTGGGTCAACAACATTCCCGAGTGACTTCGACATTTTTATCCCCCCGTCTGCAGTGACAAATCCATTCACTACGATTCTCTCTGAAAGAGGCAGACCTGCAGCTAAAAGCATTGATTGCCACATAGCAGTTTGTTGTCTGGTGTTATCCTTCCCACAATACTGCGTCATCTTCCCCCATTTTTCAAAAGATTCCAAATCGTCTGGCCATCCAGCAGCGACGATATAGTTGACGAGCGCATCAAACCACACATACATCACATGATTCTCGTCTCCAGGTACTGGAACTCCCCACGGCATTTTTTCTTTAACACGTGAAATACTGAAGTCTTCAAGACCGTTCTTTTCAAGAAGAGATTTCATTTCGTTTAATCGTGCTTGTGGCAAGATGAATCCAGGATTAGTTTCGTACTCCTCAAGAAGTCGTTCGGTGAAGGCACTTGCTTTGAAGAAGTAGTTTTCTTCTTCAATTTCAATGGGATCTTGATTTTGATGATTGGGACAGCGTCCGTTTACCAAGTCTTTTTCGGTGATGAACATCTCATCCCCTACACAATAGAGTCCTTTGTATGTTCTCTTTTCAATGAGACCCTTCTCGTCACAAATGGTCCAGAATTTCTGAGCAGCTTCACTATGTTTTTCATCTGTTGTTCGTGAGAAATTGAAGGTGATATTTTCTGTATCAGTTGCCATCCCAAGAAGCTGTGTGAGTTTCTTGAAGTGCTCGGCATTTTCATCAACATACGCTTGTACGTCTTTCCCCTCTTCTTTTGCTTTTTGGTATATTTTGAGTCCGTGTTCATCTGTACCAGTATTGAGAAGTACTTTATATCCAGTCAGAGCTTTGTATCGTGCAATACTATCAGCACGCACAAATTCAAGCGCATGGCCAATATGTGGCTTTGCGTTTACATATGGAAGTGTTGTTGTTATATAAAATCGTTTCTCGTCCATATTACTTCTTTCGTTCAAATTGTCCTTTCTGCATATCAGTGAAAAGCTCCATCAAGATTGCAGCAATTGGGACAGAAAGAAGCATACCAAAGAATCCGGCAAGTGTCCCGCCGGCAATGAGGGCAATAATCACAATGATCGCAGGAACTCCGACAACCTTCTTTACTACTAATGGGTAGATAAGTTGGTTTTCAAACTGCTGAACAATGACATAGAATGCGGCAACGAGCAGTGCTGTAGTGACACCATCAGCAAGGAAAGCCAAGGCAATAGCAGGGATTGCAGCGAGGATTGGTCCGAAGAGTGGAATGAGCTCGAAAAGCCCGGCAAGTACTGCAAGCGGAAGTGCGTACTCAACACCAATCAGTGCGAGCCCAAGGTAGGTCAGTACACCAATGATGACCACAAGAAGTAATTGTCCCTGGAACCAAAGTCCGATTTTGTTTTGAGCTCGTCTCCAGAGGTTGAGAACATATTCACGCTGGTCACGCGGCGTAATTGTTTTGAGGAAGTTGTGAATACCATCTTCCTGTACTGCTAAATAGAAAGAAATGACAACAATGAGGAGAAAGCTTGCGAGCCCTCCGAAGATTGTTGTCACTGTTGAGAAGAGACTTGTTGATACCCTACTTGAAAATGTTTGTACTTGAGCAACAACATCACTAACAGAAAATGTCGATGAGAGATTTTGAACAAATTGTTGTGAACCAATGAGTGATCCTTCTGAGAGCGGGTCCCAAAGATTGACCGAATTTGCGTATTCTGGAAGTTGAGCAAGGAGTGATGATGTTTCGTTAAGAAGTGGAATGAGAAGGAAATATGTTGCTCCTACAAGAAGAAGAGCCAATAGGATGTAAATGAGGATAACAGCAGGCATTCTTCCAATTTTGTATTGTTTGAACCATCTGACCATTGGTTCGACGGCAGAGGCAATAACAATTGCGGCCAGTAATATGAGAAGAAGGTCGCGGAGGACGTAGAGGGCTATAAATAGGAAGATAATGAGGATTGTTTTGACAATACTCATTGCGTCGATATGAAAGACGACGTCGTTTTTGTTTTGGGTACTCATACGTATAATACTAGCACTAAAGCAAATATGAGACTACTTTTTGTATAAAAAAGACCCTCTAAAAGAGGGTCAGATTGAGATAAAGGTTATTGAGGCAGAATCTAATTCAGAGCAGACAGGATACCAACGTCACCGTACCGACAGTCGTCATCACTGTGGTCGATTTTAAGACGACCAATTTTGGTGTAACCGACGATGACATGGTGGTGGTCTACAGAAACAGAACTGGTCCTGACGTATTGCGCACAGAGCAGGTAGATACCACGAACCTTGAGGTAGGCGGTGACAGCGTAGCTGGCAGTCGGAGCATTCGGAACGTGTTTGTCCTCGGTGATGAGGTCTTGCTGTCCGTTCCACGTTTTGGAAAACGAGTTCGGGACTGCTTCTTTGCGGATTGCGAGCCATTCGCCAGCAACGACTTTGTCGTCACGAGAGAATGTCTGATTGTCCGCGGAGTACCACCCTTCGACCTCGGGGGAGAAGAGTTTGTTGTCGAACTCTCGAACCTCAAGGAGATTCATCTCCCTATGCGGTCTCGGCATAAGCAAAAATCCCTCGTCACGATACCTGAAGATGTTCCGTATATCAGGCAGAGTGTTAGCGAAGTGTTCCAACTGCTCGTCAGAGTAACTAAAGCCGTAGGCGATTGCCACTTCCTCGGGTGTTAGGAAGTCGTCACCGAGAATGAGACGTGCCAGTTCGTAACCTTCGGGGAGGCGGGTTTGTACCACCTCACCATTGTCGCCCATCTTCGGACAGCCCCTTTGCAAGTACTTGGCGAGATTTCGCCGCGCTGTCACGTTATTGGTCGGGTGTTGCCAGTGGGACCACTCGACGTTTTCCTTTTCGGTGAGACGAATGAGCTTTGCCACTGTTCCGAGAACCCCACTTGGGGTCGGGTTGGGATGCGATGTTGTTTTCATCGGATGCCTTCCTTTCTTTGTTATACGAGGAATTATTCCTCAGTAACATATGTATCTCACAGTGAAATACATACCTAAATCTAAAAAGAACGTACATTTGCACAATACCACCTTTTTATAATTTATCAATAGAATGCTTTGTGCTACAGGTTATTGAGTATATTTTCAATCTTCTTTGTTTTTGTCACATTCCCTACCACTGCAAGGTTGGTGTTTTCTGGAGTAAATATCTCTTTTGCCATTTTTTGAATATCATCAGCTGTGACCTTCTTTATTTCCTTGATAATGTCAGGAAGTGTTTTTATCTTTCCTTCAAGAATTTCTTGGAAAGCATAAAACTGTGCCCACGCATCAGATGATTCGAGAGATAGTGCGGTTGACCCAAGGAGGTATTCTTTGGCTTTTGTGAGTTCTTTTTCAGTTACCTTTTCCTCTTTTATCTCCGTGATAAGGCCAGCAATAGCAGTGAGGGCTTCTTCGAAACGGGCATTGTTTACCCCCGCAGATATCATAAATACACCATGATCAGTTGAAGCATCAAATCCTGCACGGACGTAATAGCAGATACCGAGTTCGTCTCTCATTTTTTTGAACAGACGTGAACTCATTCCCTTTCCAAGGATAGCAGAAAGCATTTCTGTTGCTGCTCCCTTCTTACTCTTTGCATCTGGTGCACGGAAACCGAGGACAAAGTGCGTTTGGTCTGTCTTCTTTTTGTGAATCTCAACTGCAGGTGTTGTTTGTTTTTCTTGTATATGCTTTTTAGTTCCTCCTTTATGCGTTGGTATGTCTTTGAATGCTTGTGTTACTTCCTTCTGGACTTCCTTTTCGTCTATCTTTCCTGCAACAACAATAATAGTTTTCTCTGCAACGTAGTGCTTCTTTCGATATGAAAGAAAGTCTTTTCGAGAGAAGTTTTTGATATTTGTTTTTGGACCAATAATTGGTCGTCCGGCTGGTTGTTCTCCGTACATGACATGTTGGAGAACGTCATATACCTTTCGTTGTGGAAGGTCTTCATACATGTTTATCTCTTCGATGATAACCCCTCGTTCCTTTTCAATTTCTTCTTTAGGGAATGTAGAGTTGAGATACATGTCGGCAATACTCTCAATGAGCTTATTTCGATGCTTATAATGAGCCTTTGCCCAATATGCCGTACACTCTTCTGAGGTAAATGCATTGTTTACCGCTCCAATACCATCGAATGATTCTGAAATGTCATGAAGTGTTCGTGTCTCTGTTCCTTTGAAGAACATATGTTCAAGAAAGTGAGAAAGTCCATTTGTCTTTTCTGTTTCGTAGTTTGATCCAGTTTCAACAAATGCCATGACAGAAACAGTTGGATTTCCTTTGACAGGAACGGTGATGATACGAAGTCCATTTTTGAGTGTTTTTTTGGTGTACTGCATGTGTATAGAAATTATGGTAATGGGTGTATGGTACCGTAGGGAGGAAGAAAAAACCACCGCACTTTTGGTGTGGTGGTTTTGAAAGAGCGATGAAAGGTTAGTTTGTAATACCAAGACGATGATATGCTTCTTTAAAATACGGATCCCAGCTTTTTTTAACGATATCGTAAGGAAACAAAACAGCATGATATTTTTTAAATTGCTCTCGAGCCTTAACATAATCCTCTGATGTCTCAATGGGTTTTCTATTTGCTCTTGCCTCCCCTTCAGCGCTCACGACCGCCATTGCTAGTGTGATAAGTCTCTCATATGCCGTTTCTTTTATATGAGCAACTTCTTCACCACTCCAGCGGATAACAGATGCGGGGGTTGTTTCAAATTCTCCGGCAATGTTTTCAATAACTTTCTGTAATTTCCCTAACCGATAGAAAATCTTCTTCGGTCTCCCTGACATTAATGCAGAGAAAAACATCAAACACATAAGAGAGTAAAGAATAACAACAGTCGCCACAAGAAAAGGAACGCCAGCTTCTTCAGTAGAGATAACATCATATTTTTCGTTCAAAAAAATAGCCAATATAACGAGAAGAAGATAAACTAACATTCCTGGAACCAAACAAAATGCAGATATGTTGAAAACAATACTATACACCTTATCCTTCCTGAGGCTTTTATACAGCTCACTTATCCCAACAGGAAATCCGTAAGTGACTTTCCATAAAAAATAAGGTGATAAATCTTTCTCAGGACATTCCAGAATCAATTTTTCCAAAGATTGCATCGTACTATTCCTTTCGTCTTGTATTGTAGAAATGGTAGCTTCGGTGCTACATCTGCAAACTGATTTCGGGTCAGTTCCGACACTTCATTCCTTTTCATCCGCCAAGACACTACGGTATGAATCTAATTGTGATAATACTGATTATTTTTAAAATGTAAAGGAATAAAAAACCACCGCACTTTTGGTGTGGTGGTTTTTGAAAGGTTTTTGGATTCAGGCTACTCTTCTTCTCTTTGCTTCCTTGTAGTAGTCTTCCCATCTTCCTTGAGTAAGGCGATATGCAAAAAAGAGATCACATTCTTCCTTGAGGAGAGAGCGACCCTCCTCAGAGATATCTTCATCATACATTTCTCCAGAATCCGGGATTAACTTGGTAGCATATCCAACAAGATACTTATCAGTTGCTAATTTCAGAACAACAACTTGCTGCTGATTTGCGGTGAAAAAATAATCAACATCAAGAGAGAGGCTTTCAGCAATCTTCTTCATGTTTTTATAAAGATCCTCGATGTAGTAGCTATACACCTTTCGCAAAAAAGCCATTGAAAAACTTACCCCACAGAGTACTAACGTGCCAGAAAACAAACAAAGTGAAAGCACAAATGATTCACTGTTTAGAGATGTCATCATAATAATACCAGAAGCTACTGCTAGTACTAAAGCTAACCTACCTAACCCTATCCACGAACGATGAGTGTGATATTGCTCGAAGATACATCTCATATCTTCGCTTGCTTCCCACTCCAAAACATTGATGAAATGCGGAGATAACTTTCCTTCTTTGTACAAAGACATAACGTGCTTAGTGATATCTTTTTTCACAAGGTATTCCTTTCGTATAAAAGAGCTTTGGTTACAAACTTCAAATTACTCTTTTTCGTTGTTGTGTCAAATAAAAAACAGTCATGACGAATTGTCATAACTGTTCATGTTAAAAAATGTATTTTTGTTAGAAATACAAATCCTCCTCCTCTAAAGCTTTCTCGATTCTCGACATCGAAGCATCTCCCAGACCAGGGAAAGTCCTGACCTTGTTCTCCCCCATCTCTAACAACTGCCCGACACTCATCACGTGATTTTCTTTGAGAATGTTCTTGACCCCAAGATCAAGATTCAAATGATCAATTGAGTCAAACAGTAAGCCATGTTTTACATCACACTTAATCACGGCAACGGCCACAAAAAGCAGGTTACCATCTTCCTGATGATAGATAGTCGTCTGGACAGAATCAACTGTTGCAGAGCATCTCGATATCCAGTTATTGAGCTCAACTTCGGGGAAACACCCCACACTCTTCACACAAATAACTCTTTGTTGAAACAATATACACCAACCTTTCTTTAGAAGTTTATTATCCAATCAAAACAATATCTTTTTAAATAAAAAAGTCAATACCTAGTAAAAGAAAAGAGGTTTTACCTAGATATGAGAAAGGATGTCTTCAACCTTGATTCGCTGTTGTTCTCCTGAGTCTCTGTCTCGTAGTGTGACTGTTCCCTCTTCAAGTGTTTCAAAATCAATGGTAATAGTGTGCGGTGTTCCAATTTCGTCTTGTCTGCGATATCGTTTTCCGACATTTCCATTATCATCAAACATTACCTGTGGGATTTCCTTTCGGATCATGCTGTATATCTCTTTTGCTTTTTCAACAAGTTCCGGTTTGTTTTTGAGAAGTGGAAACACCGCTACTTTTATGGGCGCAATCTCTTTTGCGAGTTTTAGGTATACTCGATCTCCATCTTCGGTATAGGCAGAGGTAAGGAGTGCGAGGACTGTTCGGTCAACCCCCAGAGAAGGTTCAATAACATGTGGGATAAATTTTTCTTTGTTATCCTCTGGATTGATATATTCCATATTCTGCTTTGAGTATTCCATATGCTTTGAGAGGTCATAGTCTGTTCGGTATGCAAGACCGTAAAGTTCCTTTCTTCCGAATGGATACTCGAATTCAAAGTCTATTGTCTTTGTTGAGTAGTGCGCTCGATCTGCTTCAGGGACATCAAGCTCGTGGACTTTGTCCATATCAAAACCAACGTTTTCCATCCAATCATGAAGTCCTTGTCGCCACATTTCAAAAGATGCTTCCCAGTTTTCTTCTCGGACAAAATACTCTATTTCCATTTGTTCAAATTCTCGTGAACGAAAGACAAAATCTCGTGGAGCAATTTCGTTGCGAAATGCTTTTCCAATCTGTCCGATACCAAATGGAAGTCTTGGCCGCATGGTATCAACAACATTCTTAAAGTTTACAAATATACCCTGTGCTGTTTCTGGACGAAGGTATGAGACAGAGTCATCGTCAGCAACTGGTCCTACGGTTGTTTTGAACATCATATTGAAAGTACGTATATCAGAAAGATTGTTTCCATCAGGGCTTTTGATGTTGTGTTCTTTTATGAGTTCATTCATTTCCTCGATACTCTTTCCGCTAACATCAACATCATTGTCTTCAAGAATATGATCTGCTCGGTATCGTTTTCCTGTTTTCGTGTCTTCCACTAATGGATCAGAGAATCCTCCAACATGACCACTTGCTTCCCAGACTTTGTGATTCATTAAAATAGCAGCATCAAGTCCGTAGACATCTTCCCTACCATCAACAAATGTTTTCCACCATGAAGACTTTATATTGTTTTTGAGAGCAACACCAAGAGGTCCGTAGTCCCATGTTCCAGCAAGTCCTCCATATATTTCAGACCCTTGGAAAATGAATCCACGACGTTTTGCAAGAGAAATGATTTTTTCCATTGTATTTTCTATATTCATGAGATAACTCTACCCTTTTTTGGGGGTTGTTTCAATGAAAAAGCCCGCACGAGTTTTCGTGCGGGACTTTATACTTATTATTCAGGTGACATGAAAATCACAATATCATCGCCGTTAAGGTGGTGGTTGGAATAACCACCAATCCAAGAAAGAATAAGTCCTTTCTTCTTATCATGCTGTAAGACGAAAGCTCTCGGCTCACTTCCTTCAACAGGAACTTTTTCCATTGCGATACACATTTTTTCACCAACTGGTTGTACTGTGTACACAAGACGAAGATACGGACCAACTTCTGCAGGACAGAGAATATAACCTCTGGAAATAACTTCCTCAAAAATTTCATCCAAAGTAGCAAATCGTTTCCCAGTTAATTCTTCTACTGTTGCTTCATAGAGAGTTACTTTTGTTTTCTTGCGAACAAGTGGCATCTTCTCAAAAATGTCATATGCAAGAGGCCAAACGCAAATGCGTTCACCCATAACATAACTACGTAATTCACTAGCCGTCTTGTGAAAACCAATAGTGATTGTTTTGAATACAGGGAACCTCCCAGTTTTACGCCAACAAACTTCCTTTTTCAGAAATTTTTCTAACTCACAGAACCAGTGCCTTCCATCAGGCCCCACGAGCTTACGAACTAAATCCAGAATTTTCCCTAACCAAGATTGGTTAACCATAGCTAAAACTCGAGTAATCGAGCCGATCCTGTCTTCTGACATTTTCTAAGCCTTCCTAAAAAGAAATGGACTACCAAAAGAACATCTTTTAGTTTCTAACCAGAAGTTACTAGAAAAATAATATTTGTCAAAATTACTGCACCACCTGTGCTGAAGTTGTTGTGTATATAGGGTCTGTTGATATTTGTGTTGTCTGTTCTCGAACAGTGTCTGTAAGGGTGGTGTTGGTGAATGTGTCTCGTCCTGTGGCGGTTGTCTCCTCAACAAGCACTGGTCTGTCACCTACTTGGCTCGCACTTGGAATGAGACTTACCCTGAAAGCTACCTGTCGAAGTGTGTTGTTGTAGCCACTTCCTGCTTTAATTGTTCCCACATTCCAGGTTATACGTCGAGAGGCTTCGTCATAGGTAACCTCTTCACTATTTGGTGTTGTAATACCATTCCAGTTCATATACGCAGGGAGTTTTGCTGTTACCTTCGTGTCCGAAACATTGTTAAACGAGTTAGTGAGTGACCATACAATGGTATACGTTGTTGCCTCCCCTACCTTTGGTGGAATTGGACCGCTATTTTCTATTGGACCTGTTGAATAGAGCGCTCGAGCTGAAAGATCAAGATCTGAAGCAACTTTGATTGTCTTGCTTGTAATTGTCTGTATCTCTTCTGGGAGATTCTCATTAGCAAAACGTGTTCCTGCAACCTTTACCTGTATATGGAGAGCTGGGTTGCGAAGTTGTGATGCAAGGGCCGATGTCAGTGCAAGGGTTTCTGCATCAAAACTGACATTATTTCTATCACCTACTCGTATTTCTTGAAGATTGTCCACCCCTACTCCGGACCAGCTAATTGATTTTGTTGCTGATTGGTAAAATCCACTATTCCGTACAGAAACCTTGTTTGTGTCAAAGAGATTTCCTGAAAGAAGAACATCAATACTTCCATCAACGATTCTGTCTGGGAGATTATTTATCCAGCTAATAACTGTCTTCACTGTCTCTCCTGTATGAATCACCGTATCTCCGCTACTATCTCCGTTTACCTGAATACCTACACCGATACCTGTTTTGGCAATACCGACTGTCTTTTGACTTGCCACAAAAACTGCTCCAAGCTCTTCATCTGTTCCCTCCTTTTGGGTTCCGATGTTAAATCGAAATGTTCTCTCTTCATTATCCTGTCCCTGAAGAACTCCTTGGATAGTGATTGTTGTTCTCTCTTCTGGTTCAAGACTATCAATTACCCATTTATTCGTATCAAATGATGGATCGGTGTTTGCAGAGACAAATGAGAATCCGAAAGGATAATCAACGGTAAGGAGGAGGTCGGTAAGTTCGGTACTTGAGTTTGAGATAATATCAACCGAAAATTCTGTTTCTTGATTAGAACTTACCTCTGTTGGGTAGTTGATGTTCATGATGACAGGCGAAGAACTTATCTGTACCTCGTAGTCTTTTTCTTTGGTGAAAGTAGCGCTTGATCCAGTGACTCTGTATTCAACACGTATATCAATAGTTTGTACACTATCCTGTTCTCCAAAAAGAACCGATGTGAATGTCTTTCGGACAGTCTCTCCTGGGGCGAGAGTGCCGTACGTTTGTTGATCTCGTACAAGTTCAGTATCAAGACTGTCTGCATATCGTGCTCCTTCTGGGTATTCAACAAAAACAGTGGCCGTTTCGATAGTTGTATTGTTCTTATTATCAACGATAATATCGAGTGCGAGTTCGTCACCTCCGGCAACGGACACAGGTCCAAGTATTCGAACATCAACATTTTCTGATGAGATATTTGCAGTACCTCCAAGGAAAACAATCGTTGCAATACCTATTGAGACAAGGAAGAAGAGGACAGCGATGAGAAGGAACCATTTAATCCAGAATCCTTCTGGTCGCTTGTTCTTTTTTGTTTTCTCTTCTTCTTTCCAGTCACGCTGAATATCGTCAGAAAGTGTTTTTTTAGTGATTCCTGCTCGACGTCTATCTTCTTGTTTATAGTCTCGTGAGTAGAGATTGCGTTGGAGTTTTTCGAGATTGTTTTCATCGTCCATGTAGAGAATTATATCATGGTCTTTTTGTGAAAAAGAGCCCACATGTGTACACATGTGGGCTCTTGAAGAAAATTATACAATCTTGGCCGGACTTGGTTTTTTGATAACAACGAAGTCACCGTCAAAGGTAACACTTGCGCCGACATAGTCTTTTATTGATATGTTATCTAACTTTCTAATCTTCCCAAGTATAGAAAGTTTCTCCCCATTCCCCCTCTCGAGTATGAAAATATAGTAGTCAGTATCTCCCTGGATAACTGTCATGACAAGCAACACTTCATTACTTGAAATATCGGTACCATTACTTCGACATATGCGACCATAGTACCTATCTTTAATAGAAGTGAATACACCCGCTGAAGATACACACCCCAGACACAGACACGGAAATACAATGTTAAAAATATCACCTTCCTTTTTCATGGTGATAACAAGAGCTACTGTCACAAAGGAGCAAACTGAAAAAAGTTGAGCCAGTATAATTTTTATCATCACAAACCTTTCGTTTATTGAAAAAGAGCATTTTTACCTATACCTCATATTCCATATAAAAGATGTTATGTCAAATAAAAACACATGTCTTGCAAGACATGTGTTTTTTGAAATTTCGTTACCTCCGTTATTTTTTCTTTGTAACTTTTGTTGTTTTTGCTGAGGAAATCTTTTTTCCTTTGGTTTTCTTTACTGTCACCTTCTTTTTTGATTCTGGTTTTGTTGTTTTTGTAGCTTTCACTGGTGTTGTGAGTGCCTTCTCAAGCTTTTCGTTAATACCTTGGAGTTGTTTTTGTATTGCTTCAAGATACTTTTCTATATTCACATGAGTGTTTTCTCGTGGAGCACTCTGTCGGACATCTCTTCGTTCATTTCGTCCCCTATTTGACGACCCTCCTCCTTGCGATTGGTTAAAGCATTCACTGCAATAGACGGGCTTACTCCCGTTTGGACGAAATGGTACGTCACACTTTTTGTGACATCCGTCACATGAAGCACTGAACATTTCTACTGGACCACGGTCATTTCTATCAAAACGAGATTCACCTCGTCGAAACCTATCGTTTCCTCCCCCTCTTTTGTTAAAACCTCCTTTTCCTCGAGATCGATTAAATTGTGCCATGAAAATATATAAAATGAGTAATTATTGTCTGCGGGCATCATTATACACACTTTGTCTATAATAGATATAGCACTACAGCTGACTCTCAAGTATTGCTCGGTTGATAGCACTGAGGGCTTCTTTTCTATGTTCATACAAAGATCGGACATAGTCTTCTGTCCATTCCTGTCCTCGGGCGAGTAATTCAAGATCTCCTGAGCCAGAGATATATCCAAGGTTATACAAAATACGAAGAACGAAGAGAAATTCAAAATGAGCAAGTCCCGTTTTATTCGTATTGTAGTTTTTGAGAAACAGGAATCCGTTGATGATTAAATCAAAGAGTTCTTCGTTTTTTTCTTCTCCAGTAAGGAGACGCTGGAGAAGGTTACAAATATTCCCCATAATGTGTGTTTTTTGTGAATTGGTGTTGAGGGTATAGTAGAGGTTTTCAATTGGTACAGCGTTAGTTATCTTCCAGCTTTGTTTTCCATAGATAAATGAAAATGTTGAGAAGGAAAAACGCTGGAGTCCATATCGCAGTTTTGAGGTTATTTTTTGTGCCCCCTGAGCGCTTGCTTTGATGAGGCCAAGTTCTCTGGTGAAAACAATCACAAAACTGTTGGCTTCTTTTGCAGGGTGTTTGGCAAGAACGAGTCCGGCTGTTTTGTGGGTGTGGTACATGGGGTTACTATATCATGGGTCTTTTTATTCAAAAAAAGCCCCGCACCAATCGAAGATTGGGCGGGACTAAGGTCAAAGTATCTAAGGGCTAGGTCTCAATGACCAAAACCAAAGTACTAAGTTAACTTGCAACAGTTGCAGACGGACACCGATGATCCCAGTCGTGGCCGAGCCAGAAGTAGCTCCGGCGCAGAACGCCAACGCCCCAATACAGGTAACGGACACACAGGCGGCCGTCCGACGGGTGGCGAAAAATGCTTCCCCAGAAGAAGATGTATCGAGTAATTCCGCTTTCATCTTTCTTCCAATGTTCAGGAAACAGTTCGGGGTGGTCGCACAAGTAATCGAAAACATTACTGTTCAAGAGTACCAAAGTTCCGTTTTCGAGCTCCTGACGGAGTTCGTGTCCGACGACCGCCTTGTCACCCATCTGACGTTCTGATAGGTGGAGAACCACCTTCTTGCCGTCGATGTAAAGATTATCGTCCGAGCGAAGCTCGAGTTTGACAACCCCCTTACCTTCGTGTTTGACCACCTCTGCTCCCTTAAAAGGAAGTTGAGGTGGTTTGGCGAGGTCAATGGTGTGTTTTTGCTCAATCACCACTCTGTCATGAAGAACATCGAGGAGCAACTTCTTTTTTTGAAACTGCCCAAGAAGAGTCAGGTCATCTGGTGTCCAACCTGCTTCTTCCAAAGCATCCATCAGCATATGAACTTGTCCTTCTTTGTAAGATGACATGTCATCCTTCCTTTCTGGTACATGTACCAAAGAAACAATTGTCTATATAACCACCGTGGTTATATAGAACATATGTAAAAGAACACCTTTTACCTATCCCTATATTCCACAAAATACTAGATTTGTCAACTACCCTTTCTTCTCAAGAGACAGGGTGATGTCCCCGAGTGCGGTTTCTACCACTTCTCCCTTTGGTGTCTCTGTGTAGGTAATAGTTGTAGCGTTTACCTGTGATTGTATGTCTTTCTTATACTCTTCAATCGCGTTTTGTAGTTCTTCTGTTGTTTGTAGTGTCAGTATTATCTCATCTTCTGGGACAAGCTTTGTTGTTTTTCGGAGCGCCTGTATTCCTCGAATGATATCTCGTACTGCTCCTTCTTTTTGGAGTTCAGGAGTGATGGTAGTGTCGAGTGTGAGTTCATCTCCGATGATTACCTCTTTTACATTCAATTCTTCCTGTATCAAAACAAGTAGCCCTTCTTTTCCTTTGAGTTCTGTGTTTGGAATAGTGAGAGATTGGAGTGGTTGTCGTACTTTTATGTTTTCCTTTGATCGGAGCTCCAGTGCATCTGTCACAATACTTCGTGTGAGCTTCATGTCAGAGAGAAGTGTTTCGTCTATAGTTCCTTTTTCTTCTGGCCAAGTGAGAAGGTGGACACTTTCTGGTTCACCTTCGTTTTTCATTTTCTGCCAGATGTCCTCTGCAAGGAATGGCATAAATGGAGCAAGCAGTTTTGCTGTTTCTCGCAAAACAAATGAAAGTGTATGGAGCGCTTCTTTCTTTTCGCTATCACTTCCCTCTTTGAGTCTGTCTCGTGAACGTCGAAGATACCATGTTGAAAGGTCGTCAATAAAGTCGTTGAATGGTCGTGATGCTTTATCAAGTTCAAATGCATCAAGAGCGCTTGTGACTTCTTGGGTAAGTTCTGAAAGTCTGGCGAGCATCCATATGTCTAATGTGTTTTGTGTCTGAGGTGGTATTGTATTGTGTTTCTCATCTCCATTATAGAGTTCGTAGAATGAGTGGACATTCGAAAGACGTCTGATGATTTTCTTTACCACTTCATCAACTCCTTTTTCTGAGAATGCTAGATCTTCTGCTTTAACAATAGGTGATGCGAGCATATAGTAGCGCATTGCATCTGCTCCATACTTATCAAGAATATATGATATTTCTGGATAGTTTTTGAGACTCTTTGACATCTTCTTTCCATCTTCTGCAAGGACAAGTCCATTCACAATGACATTCTTGAATGGTGCTTTGTTGAAGAGTGCCGTATTGAGAACAAGGAGTGTATAGAACCACCCTCGTGTTTGGTCGAGACCTTCAGCAATGAAATCGGCAGGAAAGAGTGGGCTATCATTTTGTTCGAATACTTCCTTGTTTTCAAAGGGATAGTGTACCTGAGCGAATGGCATTGACCCTGAATCAATCCACGTATCAAAGACTGCTTCAATTCGTTTCATTTCTTGTCCGCCTTCGTTTTTCCAAGTGATGTTGTCGATGTATGGTCGGTGGAAATCAAATGCTTTCATTTCATTTCGGTCGATGACGAAATGGATTGGAGTTGCATATTTGTTATACAACTCACTTCGAAACAGACCTCGTGTTTGCCCAAGTGGTTTTTTATTGAGATATTTCGACAAAGACACTACGATTCCCGCATGGGTGACAAAAAGAATTTTTTTATCTGGATGTTTTTGAAGTACATCAAGAAGACATGCAACAGCTCGCTCTTCTACCTCCTTCCAAGACTCTCCTGTTGTTCCTCGTTTGGTGGTGAAAAACTCTTCCTCAGGAAGCGCAAGATACTCATCTCGCTCTTCTATATCTTCTTCCTTTCTTCCTTCCCATTCTCCACTATCAACTTCCATGAGTTCATCTCTCAGTTCCAGAGGGCATCCAAGTTCTTGTGCGACAATCTCTGCTGTCTCTTTTGCTCTACGTACTGGTGAGGCAATGACAAGGTCAATATTTTGTAGTTGTTGTGTTGCTTCTTGTGCCTGCTTCTTTCCTGTCTCGGTAAGAGGGTATGTTTCTAATTCTCGGTCATAGATACCAAGTATATTCTTTTCACTTTCTCCATGACGCATGAGGTAAATGTCTTGGAGTATATCAGGTCGCTTTTCTTGGAGCTCTTCTATTGAACCAATGACTTCTGTTTCCTTTTTGTCTTCTGATTGCCAGATAGGCATTGGTGCTCCCCAGTATCGGTTTCGTGACACTGCCCAGTCACGTGCTCCTTCAAGCCATTTTCCAAATCGTCCGTCTCTAATATCACTTGGTACCCAATTTGTCGTACTATTTGTTTTGAGGAGGTCGTCTTTTATGGCTGTTACCTTAATGAACCACGAACTCATTGCATAGTTTAAAAGTGGTGCATCTGTTCGCCAACAATGAGGATATGAGTGTACGTATTTCTTTTTGGCGAAAAGAAGTCCTTTGTGGGCGATAGTTTTGAGTACTTCGATGTCAGTTTCTTGATGTTTCTTTGGTTCTTCTTTGGTACTCTTTGGTTTTGCTACTCTTCCAGCAAAGTCCGTCACCTCCTCTTTTATTGTTCCGTCCATGTTGACATGTTGAACAAATGGAAGATTGTACTCTCGTCCGAGATTGAGGTCATCTTCTCCAAAAGCAGGAGCAATGTGTACGATTCCTGTTCCATCTTCAGTTGTGACAAAATCAGCACCGTATACCTTCCAACCGTTTTCTCTGTTTTCGAGTGTGTCATCTTGTGCGTAGTAGTCGAAAACTGGTTCGTATTCTTTTCCGATGAGGTCTTTTCCTTTAATACTTTTCCCTTCTACTCTACACAAATATCCAAGAAAGTTTTTGTAGTCCGGTGCATCATCACTTATAGAGACTTCCCTATCAAAGATATCTTTAGCAATATAAAAATAATTCTGTACCATTGCGTCAGTCTCACCTTTACTTAATTCTGGTATTTTTTCAACTTTTACATAGTCAATATCCTCTCCAACAGCAAGCGCAACGTTCCCTGGGAGTGTCCATGGTGTTGTAGTCCACGCAATGAGTGAGGTGTTTGGTTCGTCTTTGAGTTTGAACTCAACAAAGATAGAGATATCTTCAATATCTTTGTAGTTTTGATTTACCTCAAAGTTTGATAGTGGTGTTTCAAGAAGTGGTGAGAGGTGCATTGACTTGAAATCTTCATAGACGAGATCTTTCTTGAAGAGTTCTTTGAATCCCCACCATACTGATTCAGTGAAGTTTGTATCCATGGTGGTGTACTGATCATCCATATCAACAAAACGTCCCGTACGTGGCACCACTTTTCTCCATTCATCATCATATCGAAAGACACTTTCTCTAGCGGTGTCATTGAATTTTTGTATCCCTAACTCTTCAATATCCTTTTTGGTGTGAACGCCTAGTTCTTTTTGGATGAGGTTTTCGATAGGAAGTCCGTGACAATCCCATCCCCAGATACGTCGAACGTACTTTCCTCTCATTGTCTGGTATCGAGGGATAACATCCTTCATTGTTCCTGCAAGAAGGTGTCCGTAGTGTGGAAGCCCAGTAGCAAAAGGAGGACCGTCATAGAATACAAAGTTGCCCTCAGGAGATGGTTTTTCAAGTGTTTTTTTGAAGATGTCATGCTCCCTCCAGAAGGAAAGAATTTCTTCTTCTCGCTGTGCGATGTCTGATTTTTGCTTGTCAGTCATGATATGAATGATACTAGCATGTAAGTGACAAGAAAAAAACACGCCGGCGAGGGCGTGTTTAAACAAAAGTACGTTTATGCAGTGGGCAAAGACTCATTTTCCTCTGCACATGAGAGAACCCAAGCAATGATCCGTCTATCACTTACTCCTTTCTGTGTACAGAAAGATTCAAGCGTCCCGTTTTCATACATTTGATACAAAACTGCATGAGCACACTCTGTATCGATACCTCTCCCTAACATTCGACAAGCAAGTTCTTCAGTACTTGCCTGGTGCGGCAACCTTGGGGCTACAACAGCTTTATCTTTAGCCATGAGTGTTTCTCCTTTCTGGATAAGATACTAGTGTTTTATAAAGAAAAAGCAAGAAAAAACACACCCAGTAGGTGTGTTTGTAAGGACACAGATTCGTTACAAACCAATCTATGTCAGACGAGTGCTGTCTGGAACATTCGTTCCAACCAATCCTGGCCTTCTTTGTAGGAAATCCCTGCGCTCTGGCACAGAAGATCAAAATCATGACTGGTAAGACAGATGATTTTGATCAAGACGTTATCATCTGTTGCCTCCTCAAGCTCAGGGTAATTTTCCCGCGCACAGGCAATAAGACTCTCTTTCATTCCGTTTCCTTTCTAGGCAATTGTTGTGCCTTCTTCAGTTTCCAAAACTTTTACCAACACCTCATCATGACGACATTGGGTTGATTTAATGTATTTAATCAACCACCAACACACTTTCTGATACTGCAAATTATACTTGTCACACGCTTGAGCAAGTATCCCCTTCTTTTTCAGTGTGGCGACTTTCTGTCGCGCAATAGCTCTCTGTCGTGTTGTCGGGTGTGGACCAAAAATCTTCTTAATTATTACTGGTTCATATGACACTCGATTCCCCTTATTCTCAAAAAAACAATCTGGCAAGATAGTAAACTATTATTATCCTATTGTCAATATAAAAACTAACCCACACGCTATGAACATGTGGGCTTAAATAACTACTTCTCATGAAGGAATCGATATCGTAGCTTTTGCGTTCGCAAGCTTCTGATCTTCCACATGCTGTCCGCTCTGCATATACGAAAGTATCACTTGCTTTATCTGTCCAGATGACATTTGTGCTTTTTCTGCAAGAGTCACTAATCGTTCCTCCGAAAAGTAAACCAACGCAAGACGTGCAACAGCTTGATCAAAGTCACTTTTATCATCTCCAATCAACAAAGGCACGAGTGTATCCATCATCTATCTCCTTTATGTATATGACACGCCGTTCTGTGATAGATAGTAAAACGAAAAAAGAAAAAAGCAACCCATGCATAGAATGCATGGGTACCTGTTATTCGTCTTTTTTTGAGATGGTAATAAGATATCTTCCACACACCATCCACAACGCTGGGACAATGAATAACAGAATACTCGTGAAGGTAAGAATGACAGAAAGAGATACAGCATGTGACCCTCTTTCACTCATGCAAATGACATAACCTCCTGTGAAAATGAGTGCAATGAGTGTCAGTGAGCAAACAAGTGCGAGAAAATACAGGAATAACAATTTCATTGGGATGCTCCTTGAAGAACAATGTTTATATGTAGTATACCCTACATTCTCTCAATCACTGGAATACCAAGAGTGGTAAGTCCTTTTCGTAGTGTTTTGTGTACCGCCTCTACCATTGCTATTTTTTGAGCAGTTCTTTCTTTGTTTTCCGGGTCAATGATTTTTTCTTGGGCATAATACGTATTGAATCGTGATGCAAGTTCAATGAGATAGGTGGTGAGCTGTTGTGGCGCATATTCCTTTCCCGCCCTCTCGATTACTTCTTCGAATTGATAGAGTAGTTTGTAGATTTCTTCTCCTGTTTCTTCATAGGTAGTGTTTTTTCCTTTTGGCGCTTTGGCAAGTAGTGAGTTTGTTCGTGCAAGTGTGTACTGAAGGTATGGACCTGAGTCTCCTTCAAAAGAAAGTGCCTGGGAGATATCAAAGACAATGTTCTTTCCTGATCCTTGTTTGAGGATTTGGTACTTAAGTGCTCCGATGGCAATTTTTTCTGCAACCGCTTCTGTGTTTTCAATTGAGGTGTCTGCTTCGGTCATTTTTTTGATAACCTCTTCTTTGACAGTACTGATGAGTTCTTCTGCAGAAAGTGACCCACCCTTTCGAGATGACATCTTTTTTCCATTTGGTCCAAGCATCAATCCATGTGAAATATGTTGTGTTTTTTCTGCTCGTTCCTTATCAATCTGTTCAAAAGCTTTGAGTCCGACTTCGATAACAGCAGACTGTTCATTTCCGGTGACAACAATAGATGTGTCATATGGAATATCAGCTTTCTTTTTGTGGAGACCAAGTTCTTTTGCTTCATACGTTGGTGCTCCTTTGGAGCTAATGAAGACTCTTGTATGAAGTCCATGATTTTCTCCACGAAAGACAATTGCTCCTTCGCTTTCTTCAAATACTTTTCCGAGATTTTCTCGTACAATACGCGTCCCTTCTTCAAAGACTTCACTTTCAAAGAACCGATAGTCAAAGTTGGTATCGAGTTTTTTATACATCTCTTCAAGATATGCAGTGCTCCATTCTCTTCCCTTTTGGTAGAGTGTATGGATATCGTCATTATCCTTTTTGTATATATGAATATTGATGTTATCAATTTGTGTTTTTATCTCTGCATCACTCTCATACATTTCTGATCCATGAGTGTATGCATTACCAATGAATTCTACCTTTCGTTGAATTGAATCGTTTTCATCTGGCATCTGGGCTTCCATTTGCATCATCCCCCAGACAGCCTTTGCAACAGGAAGGCCAATATCACTTGCATATGTTGCGCGCTGTACATCTGCACCAAGCGCTTCAAGAAGTCGTGCCACAGACTCTCCAATGGTATTGGCCATGAAGTGTCCGATGTGGAGGAGTTTGAATGCATTGGGACTTGTGTGTTCGACGAGGACTTTTTTTCCTTGAAGAGGTGTTGTTGTTTGTTTATTTTCAAGGATGTCTTGTATTGAGTGAAAAAAGAAATCTTTTGAAAAATGGAAGTTGATGAATCCGGGACCTGCTTTTTCTATTTTTTCAATATAGTCTGGTTTGTTTGCTTGGAGTTGTGCGATGATGCTGTCTGCAACTTCTTGTGGGTTTTGATTTGTTTGTTTTGCAGAGATAAGGGCGATGTTAGTTGAAAAATCTCCGAATGATTCATCGTTTGGATGTTCGAGGTGAATTGGAGTGTTATTTCCAATTGTCTCTTCAATATATTGTTGTAATTGGTCTCGTATCATGTTGATAGAGTATCAGAAAAAGAAAAAGCCCGCATTCTATTACAGAAAGTCAATCAGCATTTTGTGAACCTCGGTCCTTTATATGGTATCTCTGGTTTATCAACTTCTTCTTCAAAGTTTTGAAGTGTTCGTGTCCATGTTTGATATGGCTCATAGAGAGCTTTGTATACTACAATATCCTCCAGTGTTTCTGAATCTTTCGCTAGTGCTATGATTTCGTAGTTATTTCCCTTGAAATGTTTGTATGTATCTCCTATCTGTATCATTTTCCTGTTGATCCAAAGCGTCCTTCTCCCCTTTCTGTGTCTGAGAGTTCTTCGACTATTTCAATTGAGACATCTTCCTTTTTTTGGATAATCATTTGAGCAACCTTGTGTCCTCTCTCGAAGGTGTACTCTTTTTCTGAAAGGTTTACTATACCGATTAATACTTCTCCTCGATAGGTTGCATCAATGACACCCCCAAGAGTTTTCATTCCCTCTTTTATTCCGATACCGCTTTTATCCCACACAAGTCCGACGTACCCTTCTGGTATTTCAAGAGCAATTCCCGTTGGAATAGTTTTTCTTTCTCCTGGCTTGAGGGTTGTTGTTTCTTTGGCGAAAAGATCGAAAGCAGCGTCACCCTGGTGAGCATAGTGTGGTGTTGGAAGGTCTTTATCTAGCTTTTTTATTTTTAGTTTTATTGACATGTTATTTTCGGAGAGCCTTATCAATCTTCTCTGCGATTTCTATCATATCTTTTTCTTTCATACCTCTCGTTGTTACCTCTGCTGCTCCAAGTCTGATTCCTGATGGGTCAAACGGTGAACGTTTCTCTCCAGGGATAGTATTTTTATTGACGATGATACCAACCTTTTCGAGTCTCTTCTCTGCTTCTTTTCCTGAAACCCCTTTTCCATCCATCCACACGTCAACAAGCATGAGGTGATTGTCTGTTCCTCCTGAGACAATACGCCATCCTCGTCTTTTTAATTCCTCTGCAAGCTTCTTGGTGTTTTTGATGGTGTTTTGTGCATATTTTTTGAAAGGTGCACCCATTGCCTCCTTGAGGGTGATGGCAAGTGCAGCAATCTTATTCATGTGTGGTCCTCCTTGTAGTCCTGGAAAGATTGCTTTGTCGACTTTTTTGTCGAGCTCTCGCTCGTCTTTTTTTGCAAAAATCATAGCGCCTCGCGGGCCTCTGAGTGTTTTGTGGGTCGTGGTGGTGACGATATCCGCATATGGAAATGGTGATGGATGTACTTTTCCTGCAATAAGGCCGGCAATGTGTGACATATCAACCATCAGGTATGCGCCACAACTATCAGCAATGTGTCGGAATTTTTTGAAATCTATTTTTCGAGGGTACGCAGTGAATCCTGCCACAATGACATTTGGTTTTTCTTTTTTTGCAAGTTTGTAGAGTGCGTCATAATCGAGTCTCTCTGTTTTTGGATTTACTTCGTATGGAATTTGAGTATAGAATTGTCCGGTAGCTGAAACCTTTTGTCCGTGGGTAAGGTGTCCCCCACTACGAAGAGTCATTCCCATTATTTTTCCTCCTTTTGGCATCAGTGCCATATACGCTGCAAGATTTGCAGGAGATCCTGAAAGAGGTTGGACGTTGACGTGCCATTTCTTTGGAGAAAGATTGAAGACATTGAGTGCTCGTTCTTGTGTCAGTAGTTCTAACTTATCAGTGTACTCTTGTCCTCCATAGTATCGTTTTCCTGGATACCCTTCCGAGTACTTGTTTGAGAAACATGAACCAAGGGCTTCAAAAACGTCTTCTGAAGAGTGGTTATCTGATGGAATGAGGTTGATAACGGAGTTTTGACGCTTTTTTTCATCCTTGATGAGTTTTGCTACTTGTTTGTCTTTCATATGAATAAAGTGTAACAAGAAAAGCTTTTGGAAACACCGTTGACTTTACCCCGATACGTTATCTTTCTTAGCGTGTATAATAGTGTCATATGACATATGAAAATACGGCTCATATGAAGCCAGTGTCTGAGAGGACGCCCGATGAACAATACAAGAACTTATTACAATCAATTCTTGAGAATGGCCGCACGACAAATAGTCAACAAGGGGTTGATGCCATTACCTATATTGCTCCCCCATCTCTTCATTTCAAATTAGAGAATGGATTTCCGATTATCAATGAGAGAAACATGGCACCAAATGAGTCTGACAGACTTCCTGTTACCATCTGGAGGCAAGCTATTGGAGAGATATTTGCCTTCATTAATGGTGCTCGCACACTTGAACAAATTCGCTCTTTTGATTGCAATTGGTGGGACCCGTGGGCAACAGAGGATAAATGTTCAAAGCGTGGGCTTGAAACAGGAGACCTTGGACCAGGTTCATATGGAGCAGCTTTTCATGATTTTCCAACATCAGAGGGAGAGTCCTTTAATCAATTTGAAACGATTCTAAAACAGATAAAAGAACAACCTCATCTTCGTACACACTTTGTTACTCCGTGGGTACCTCAATACACAGCGCGAACAGAGGGCCGAACTCAGAAGGTAACTATCTGTCCATGCCATGGGTGGGTACATCTTCGTGTTATTGATGGAAAGCTGACACTTCACATGATTCAGAGATCTGCCGATGTTCCTGTTGGTGTTCCGTCAAACATGGTTCAGTACGCAGCCCTTACCCTCGCCATTGCACACGTCACGGGTCTTGAGCCATATGAATACGTACATAGTTTCTCTGATGCACATATCTACACCGATCAAGTTCCTGCTGTTGAAAAGATGCTTGAGAGAGAGGCAAAACCACTGGCAACAATGAAAATAAATACTGAGAAGAAAAATCTTTTTGACTTTAGACAAACCGATTTTGAATTGTCAGACTATGATCCACATCCAGGGATAAAGGCAATACCAGTTGCTATTTAATATGATTTCTCTCATTGCCGCAGTCTCAGAGAATAATGTCATCGGGAACAAAGGGGCTCTCCCCTGGCACCTTCCTCGTGATTTTGCTTTTTTCAAAGAAACAACAGTGGAACACACTGTTGTAATGGGACGCAAAACATTTGAATCCATTGGGAGACCGTTGCCAAACAGAAAAAATATCATTCTCACCAGACAAGATGTTTCCTTTGATGGATGCACGGTGGTGCATAGTATTGATGAGATACCTCAGGAAGAAGATGTTTTTGTCATTGGCGGGGCTGAAATTTATAATCAGTTTCTTCCGTTAGCTAAGAGGTTGTATATCACCGTTGTTCACACAACACTTGAAGGAGATACCTACTTCCCCGCCATTGACCCTGCCACCTGGAAATGTGTGTCTTCTCAGAGACATGAGAAAGATGAAAAAAATGAATTTGATATAACATTTACACTCTATGAAAGAAGAAAATAAATTTATACATATGTCTTCTGTGCGAAGAGAGGACCAGAAGAAAGTGATGGAAGAAATAAATGAGGCAGGTCACTGTCCTTTTTGCAGAGAAAATCTTGAGAAATATCATAAAAACCCCATTATCAAAGAAGGAACATATTGGCTCCTTACCGAAAATCAGTGGCCATACGAAAAAATCAAACATCAGCTTCTAGCGATTTATAAAACACATATTGAACATATAAATGAGATGGGTTCAGAAGCTGGAGCTGAATTAATTTCAATGTTCCAGGAAGAAGCTTCCAAAAGAAGTATTCCTGGTGGTGGTATTGCTATTCGTTTTGGCTCTAATCCAGAACATGGCAACTATGGAAGTAGTGTTCTTCACATTCATGCTCATATGATTGAGCCCGACCTTGAGGCACTTGAAGAAACGGAAGCTTGGAAGTTTAAATTTGGACAACCCAAGAATTACAAAAAGTCCTAATATTGACTTTTTTTAAAAAGTACGTAGTGTTGGTCAGTGGAATCACTGACCTTTTACTTTTTCTCTATACAGGAGTCGCTACATGACAACAATGTCAACTCAGGAATTGATCGAAGACCAGGAAATCATGATTGTTCTCAATGCCCGAAACTATCGCTATTACTGTGATATGGTCAATCAGATTGAGAAAGGCGAATGCCCTTTCTGTGTGATTGATCCCGAAAAAAACAACGTTATCATTGATGGCAAGTACTGGCGCGCATGGTCTTGTCCGCCGGAGTTTATGGCAAAACACCTGAAATACCACTTCGTCATGACACCCAAAAAGCACGTCACGAAGCTTAATCAACTGAGCAAAGATGATGAGAAGAGTCTTTTTGATCTGATCTTCAGATTCACCGACGAGTACAATATTGAAGGCGGTGCAATTGTCATGCGCTTTGGTGATGCAAATAAAAATGCCCAAAGCGTCCGGCATCTACACTGCAACCTGATTGTCCCCGACGGAACAGGCGACGTCAAACAGACCATTGCAAAATCTTCCGAGAAGATTGAGCAGAAAAAACTCGTTGTTGCCTGCTGGGAAAAGATGCGTCTATGGGAACCAGGCTATCACGGCAAAGACACAACCGATCGCTTCATTGCAGGTACCTGTCTTACCCCGGAAGAATTCAAGCTCGTTGAAAAGTATTTTAATGAGTAAAACAAAGCTCCTGTTTGCAAAACAAAAGGCCCTGAATTTATTCAGTGGCCTTTTTTTCTATCTTTATTATCTCAATATTGTTGTTTTTCAGTATTCGTTCTCCATCAAGCACGGCATATCCTTTGGTGAAATATACTTTTTTTATACCTGAATATGCGATCTGTTTTGCGCATGTTGGACATGGGAAATCAGTCACATACATTTCAGCTCCTTCTAGTGGTATCCCCTTCTTGGCAGCTTCTGCAATAATTCCTGCCTCTGCATGTAGCGAAGTGTACAAATCAAGATCTTGTCCTTTTACCGAGAGGCATCGTGGGTCTCCGTCAACATATGGTTGTTGAGAAGATGGAACATGCTGGTTACTTTTACTCAAGAGTATCTTCCCTTCTTTTACAAGCACCGCCCCTACTTGTCTCCACCAGTCTGAACTTTTCTTAGATTCTAGAAAAGCACTGTTCATAAATTCATTTTCTGTCATGGTTATCTCTACCCCTACCTTCTTCTCTCTACGGAGATTTATTTTTTCCCAACGAAGAAACATTGGATCGAATGTAACATTTGTATCTGTAAGGTAGTTGTCTTTAAAATCATGCGAAATATCTTCATCTGGCATGATTATTTCTTTGTTGTTGAGAAGGGCTATGTTTTCCTTCGTGAGAATGTCGATATTTTTGAAAAAATTCCAGCTTTCAATTGCTGTTTTTATCAGTTCGGGTGTCAGTGCTCGCAGGTCTTTCTCAAGATAATAGTGTTCTGAGATAAACTCTTTTCCAAAAAGATAGAGAGTGTCGGCATCTTTATGATTCTCAAAAAATGTTCTGTACCCCTCGTGAAGGACGGGGATATAGGCAACAATTACGTTACTCATTTCCGTTTTTTATCTCACCAAACACCACTTCAATTGTCTCAACAATCTTTGGTGTAAGAGCTTTTGATAATTTATCAGCGAGTCCTATTTGGAGGTGTCTGATTTTTGCACTCGTTGAGGTTGTAGCTTGTCTTTCAAGAATAGTTACCTGACCGCAATATTCCCGGAGCTGGTCAATCTCTTTATCGGTGTACGTTCCCTCTACCCCAATCAATACATCGGGACGAACCACTTTAATGAGCTCCCATTTTGGCATTTCAATATCTTTAAGAACAACCAAATCAACGTGCTTAATATGGGTAAGCATTTCCATTCTCTCATCCTCTGGAACAATCGGACGGTCTGGTCCTTTACGAGCCTTTATCTTTGCATCGCTATCAATACCCACAACCAGAAAATCTCCATGATCCTTTGCCTTCTGGAGGTATCTGGCATGTCCAATATGAACAAGATCAAAGGATCCTTGGGTAAGCACTATCTTCTTCCCCCCCTCTCTTTCCTTTCTGATTATATTTACCAATCCTTCAAAGCTCTCTGCGATCTTCATATCTTGTACTATATAGCAAACTTCTGAAAAAGAAAAATACCGCTTAAAGCGGTATTTTTACTTATTTCACTTCAATTCCCATTGAGCGAGCAGAACCTTCAATAATCTTTGTTGCAGCGTCAATATCATTTGCGTTTAGGTCTGGCATCTTTGCTTCTGCAATTTCTGCTGCCTGTGCCTTTGTGATACTTCCGGCTCGTGAGACTTTATTCTTTCCTGAACCTTTCTTCACCCCTGCAGCCTTTTTGATGAGGTCAGATGCGGGTGGTGTTTTGAGGACGAAATCAAAACTTCGGTCGTCATAGACTGAAATCTCAGCTGGAATGAGTTGCCCTTTCTTATCCTGAGTTGCAGCGTTAAATTGAGTAACAAACTCTCCAATGTTAACTCCTGCTTGTCCGAGTGCAGGTCCAAGAGGTGGGGCTGGTGTTGCAGCTCCTCCCATTGCCTGTACCTTAATTTTCTTTACTACTTGCTTTGCCATGATGAATGCTAGATTACCTTATACTTTCTTAACTTGCAAGAAATCAAGTTCGACAGGTGTCTCTCGTCCAAACATAGAGACAAGCACCTTGATTTTTCCTCTACTCTCGTCAACTTCATTTATCTTCCCTTCAAGTTCCTTGAATGGACCGTCAACAATAGTAACAAGATCATTTACCTCGAAATCAATCTTGTGTTTTGCAACATCAGTGTTCATTCGACTAAAGAGTGTTTCAATTTCTTCTTTTGATACGGGTACGGGATATACACCTGAACCAACAAACCCTGTTACACGCGGTGTATTTCGTACCACATACCATGATTCGTCAGTTACAACCATGTCAACGAGAATGTATCCTGGATATATTTTTTCCTCTTCTTCTGTTCGTTTTCCTCCTTTGACCTTAATTTTCTTTTCAGTTGGAACGACAACATCAAAAATTCTGTCTTCCATACCAAGAGATTCTATACGCTGTTTGAGGTTTCGCATCACTGCGTTTTCATATCCAGCATAGGTATGGATAGCATACCAGTTTCGTCCTTCTTGGATTTTTTGTTTTCCTGTGTTCATAAATAATGAAAAGACTATTTAATAAGTGTACCCATGAGTTCAGTGAAAATGACATCAAAGACACCTAGAAATGCTGCGGTAATGAGAGAAATAATGATAACAATCACGGTAAAAGCGATAGCTTGAGCTCGTGTTGGCCAGCTAACGTGTCGCATTTCACTTCGTGTTTCTTTGAGATATGAGATTAATTTCATATATATGGAATAAAGCTATAAAAAAACGCCTGTCGGCGTGATTTCTATATACTACCGTATCAATTACAAAGAGTCAAATAAAAAACCGCCTCACACAAAGAGGCGGAACGACCGGTAAAACCAGCCATTTTTGGGAACTGAAAGGATCAGCAGTCGCTTCTACGTCAAATGGTAATATGTTCCACACAAAAAGTCAATATAAAAACACCTCAGAATCTTTACAACTCAACCGTAAATGTGCTTCCTTCTCCTGGACCCTTTGATTCAGCTGAAACTTTTCCACCATGTTTTTCAACAATATCTTTTACAATAAAGAGTCCGTAGCCCGTTGAATCGACATTCACCTTTGTTGAGTTTTCTCCTTTTCCACCCTCAGTGAACAATCTCTTCATGTCTGATGGAGTAATACCTACACCAGTATCTTGTATAGAGAAAATGATGTTTTCTTCTTTTTGTAGCGTCAAAGAAACACTTCCTTCAAGAGTATATTTAAATGCATTATCAATGAGGTTTCTGAACACGTGGCCCAGTTGTTCCCTGTCTCCCTTAAACAAAATATCCTCTTGAATATTCAAAGAAAAATCAATTCCTTTTTGTTGTGCTGTTTTTTCAAACTTAGATGCTTCTTCTTTAATGAGTGAGGATAAGTTTAGTTCTTTCTTTTCATACGCAAGTGTTCCTTTATGTATATCTGCTGCTTTGAGAATATTTTGAACGGTATCAACAGCCTTTGTGCCAGAAGCAAACCCTTCCTCAATAATTGGTTTCGTCTCTTCAGCTACAGGACCGAAGTCCCCTTCTTTTAGACCAGCAAAGATATTTCGTGATTTCGTTAAGAAACCTTTCACCTGATGTGTAATGAAGTGGATGAGGTTCTGCTGTCCCTTATTTGCCGCTTCCAAATCAACAACAAGACGTTGAATTTTTTCTCTTTGTTGTATTTCACGTTGAACAGATCTCACAAGGAAGTATCCAAAACCTATTGATGCCACAAAACTCACTGAATTGAGCATAAAGTTAAGCGATTCTTTAATAAAGAAATACTGAGAAAAAACAAGTGCCACAAGAGCAGCGACCAATGCCTGAGTTGCCAACATCTTTATATGGAATGTACCAAACTTAACAACAAGAAATCCTATATACAACATGAACACAACCATGCCAAACAATCCACATAGTTCTAATTGAGAATCCTCAAATAGTCCAATCTTTGTTAGATATGTTCCAAGAAATTCTGTACCAAAAAAGGAAAAGAGGAATAATTCAATACCGGTACCCATAAGAAATATTTGCCTCCTCAATGTTACTCCTGATTGTATATAGTGCTTAACAAGCAGGAATAAGATCCACACCATGGCCAAAATACCAAGTATGCTTGAATATATTTTCATTGGTGCCCACTCAAATGCAAACGCATCACAGAATGCGATATCGAAACCACTTAGATATAAACGGGTTGGTGCCAAAATAACCGTAGGTAAAAGAAGTCCAAAAAATACCAACTTCATCCAACCAGTAATATCTTTTTTGTTGAGAAATACATATATAAAGTAGATGGACGATATGGAAATAAGACCAAGAATAAGTGGGAAAAATGACCAGGCAAATAGAATTACCTGACTATGTATGTTTGTCCATGAAATAAGCGTTCCTGTTGTCCAGAGTGTAAAGAAAATAGATATAGCAAAAAGGAGTCTATTCAACAGAAAGTCTCTTCCCTGCCAGAATATGTAGAACCCAAAAAGAAGCGCTATCAACGTGGTGGGAATCTGCGCATAATACAAAATACCCGGAACGTCAGGAGAATATACGAGATAGGTTGGTTCCGGGTAAAAATAGCAAAGCATATTTAGTTTTTTAGTTCATTATCTTCTTGTAATGTCTCTTCAGGCACATCTTCTGGAATTGATTGAACAGCTTTTTTCGTAATATATTCACATGAGTCACCGTCAAGCTCTGGGTCACAATACGTGATTGAACAGTTACTGTCCTCAGGTAAACATACATTTGCCTCTTCACAGTCTGTGATATCTGTTCCGCATTGTGCATACAGATCAGGAGCATATTTTTGAACTATTGTGTAATAGTACAATTGACTACATTCATCATCCTCACAACCAACAAAACATGACTGCGTCTCCGGCTCACAATAACCTTCATACGAGACATCATAATCTAAGTTAACGATATACCGGTTGTAGGATAGTAAAGCCACGATAAGTATTCCTATCACTAAAATATACAGAAATATATTCTTATACAGATGTCTGAGAAAACCCATATATATCATTATAGAACACTTTTGATGAATACCTCATTAAAGTTGTCAACAAGCATAGACCTTCCCTAATAATAAAATATGTGTTATAAGTAAAATACTACGTTATGATTCCAACCTTTCCGAAATTCAAAAAAATCACATTGGAAGACAAAAAGGAAATCGAAAAAATAGTTTCGAAGCTCCCTCCCTATTCTGACTTTAATTTTGTAAGTATGTGGTCCTGGGATATAGATAATAAAATTTCTATATCAAAATTAAATGATAATCTTGTTGTGCTTTTCACAGACTATATTTCTGGAGAGCCGTTTCTCTCTTTTATCGGAAACAAAAAACCCAACAAAACATCCCGTGCACTTATTGAATACTCAAAGAAAAAATACGGAAAATCTTATTTAAAACTTCTCCCCGAACACGTTACGAAGAAGTTGACGAGCAGATCATTTAATATCTCAAATGATCTTGATTCGAGAGATTATATATACCGCCTGTCAGATATGGCGAAGATGGATACATGGAGAGGTACGTCTTCTCACAAAAAATTAAGCAAGGGCATCAGAAGGTTTATGCGTTCAAATTCAGATATTTCAATACGACAAGATCCTCTACAAAAGGTAGATCCAAAAAAATACTATCAAGTGTATAAGAACTGGGCGTATGCTAAGAGGTTAAAAAATCACCTTGACTCTAATGAATTTAAAGCCTTTCGAAGAATCTTTAAAATAAAAGATAATCGCTTGAGAATAATTACCCTTAAAGTAAAAGGAAAAATAGTTGGATTCTCTATTTTTGAACTCTTAAACAAAAGATATGCTCTATCGCACTTTGCAAAAGGAGACACGTCACACCATTCAGCTGTTTACAATATCTTGAACTGGCAAGAAGCAAGAATATTATATAGTAGCGGTATTAGATATTATAACTGGGAACAAGATCTTGGTATTGAAGGACTCAGACAATCTAAATTGAAATACCGTCCCGCATTCTTTTTACATAAATATAGAGTAAAAGACGACCAATAGCGCTGCCTAGGAGATAAGCATATACGTTCCAATACTTGTGATAAGTATTGCTAATATTTTTTGCCACAAATGCTTTGTTTCAATTTTCTCTGCAGTTATTGCTGGGAAAAAGATTGTTAAGAATATACCTATACCCAAGACAAATATCGGCTGGAAAGAGTCGATGAGTAGCACCAGAGCAATCGGCGCCATGAGATATACAAATGCAGCTATAATATTACCTCCCATATATAAAACTTCATTTAATGCATTGAGAGACAATACCGGTTTTGAATTTTTCTTAAGTGTTACAAGAAGAGATTCTCTGTATGATCTAACTGTTGCAAACACAATGACACCGATTAAAACGAGAACAACGTGCTCCCAGAATAGTGACTTGACCACACTCTCTTCGAGGGCAACAGCCTTGAATATAACAGCACCGAGAGCCCAGGCTAAAGAAGCACACAACATATAGCCGATGGTCTTTTTTCTGAGTTTGAATTTGTTTTCAGCGTCTATCTCAAAAGAGATAATACTTGTACCAAGAATAACAATAGCCATTGCTATTAATTGAAATTTTGTGAGCACTTCATCTAGAATAATGAATCCAAGAATATATCCAAAAACAGGAACAAGTTGATAAAAAACTATTGTTATAGATGCTTCATCATCTTGTAGTGCGGATAGATAACACCAGATCAGTAGAGCATTAAGAAAACCAACAAAAGACATGACAACGAGGTTTTCTAGACTAATGCTAAGTACCCCAGGATCATAGAGTACGAGAAATGGAAGTGGGATAAAAGATAGCAGAGCAGAAATGAGAAAGAGTGTACCCACTCCCCCTTTATGCTTAAAATGCTTTTCAAGCAGAATCTTATCAATATGATTTGTTATCGCATATAAAAAGGGCGATATAATAACTATGAAAAACCAATGCATGACCATTATTGTACCATGGGTAATAAAAAAACACCTCTCTATTTATAGAGAGGTGTTTGGGACACTGATGTGCCTCTAAAAAGAACTTAACGAAGAGCTGCAATGGCTGCTTCGTACGTATCCCAATCGACACCGAGGGCTTCTGCCATCGTCTTCTCGACGATTGTGGCATACTTATGTCCCTCACGATATGGAGCGTCCGGATGATCCCCGGGCTCGGAGGTTTTGTCTTCTGAGGCCCGGTTTTCTTCGTACCAATCGTCAAACTTGTCAACGTCCTCGGTGGTCACTCCGTTTTGGACACACCACTGGACCTCAGCCATCTCATGGATGGCCACGAGTTGGCAGTATCGCCAATCACCGAGTTCCTTAGAAACCCGGATACGGAGAGTCCCGTCTTCTGAAAAGAACCAGTCTCCACAAGTCTTATAACGTTGTTTCTTGTGGGGGATAGCCTGGATGTCAACTCCTGACATCTCTTTCGGGTCAAAATCTGCAACATTCATCGTAAGCTCCTTGCCCAATAGGGCGTAATGTTTCTTGAATCTAAATACTATTATACACTATATACATGCAAAAGTCAAGTATTTAATATCATCAATAATAAAAACCACCAATATTGGCGGTTTTTATCTTCCTTTATCTTAAGAAGAGGTTATTCTATCTCGTACGTAATATTTACTTCAACACGAACAAGACTTTCCCCTGTTGGAAGAGTTGCTGATACTGACTCTTCTGCCCCACCGAGCCCGTAGGCTCGTGAACTTAGAGCCATATCATACGCTGGTGCGTATCCATCATTAGCTTCGTATTCATAGAAGCTAACAATTCCTTTTGTCTTTACCCCAAGGTCTTTTGCAAGCCCATCCATCTTTTGTTTTGCTTTTTCGATAGCTTGTGCTCGCGCTTCGTCTTTGAGTGCGCTTCGATCATCAATCACAAATGAAAGTGAACTGACATTTGAGACTCCTGTCTCCGTTACCTTTCCGAGAACGTCACCTGCCTTTTCTGTATCTCGTACTTTTACTGAAATAGTTTGTGAGACTTCGTATCCAGAAAGAACACGCTCACTACTTGGACAATAGGTCTCCGTACATACCACTCGCGGGTAATTGTAACGAGGATATGCATTGTATCCTGTTGTTTTAATATCTTTATCCTCTACTCCTTCGGCATTAAGGATTTCTATTGCACTATCAATCTTTTCGGTAACTGTTTGTTGCGCCTCTGCAATAGAGTCTGCTTCTTCCGTTACTGTGAAGCTAAATTGTGCAATGTCAGGCATTGCATAGACCTCACCTGTTCCTGAAACAGAAATAGTAGTTGATGGGTATACCCCATCTCCAATGTGTGCGTATTCTTTAATCGCACTTATTGAAAGAATTGCAAGGAACAGTGCCAAAATGACAATGAGCACTAATCCTCCCTTGAGGAGCTTCTTTATCTCCCGTGAATATTCTTGAAACATGGTTAATATTACTTATGTATAAAATGATAACGTTTATAGAGACGTGTATCTTCCCTTATTATGACACACTGTCATAGAGGTTTTCAAAAAGGCTCGCTACCGTCATGGGTCCTACCCCTCCTGGAACAGGAGAAATTGCCTGTACCATAGGCGCTACTTCGTCAAAGGCAACATCACCGACAAATTTTTTACCTGGAATTTCTTCTTCAAGATGTTCCCCCGACAGAAGATTAATACCGACATCAATAATAGTTTGATCGTGATGAACATGTTCTTTTGTGATGAGATTGGGTATTCCTGTTGCCACAATGAGTATATCGGCGTTCCGTGTGTGTTCATGAAGGTTCTGTGTATGTGAGTGACATATTGTCACGGTAGCATTGTTGAGAAGTGCCAGTTGTGCGGTAGGTTTGCCCACAAGTGGTGAACGCCCAATGATAGTGACCTTCTTTCCGTCGAGTGAATGATCATAGTGCTCAAGAAGTGTTAATATTCCTTTCGCTGTAGCAGGAATGTGTCCCGATAGATTGCCAGTGTATAGTTTTTTTATATTCACTGCACCGAGTCCATCAACATCTTTTTGTGGATCAATACTATCGAAGAGCGTATAGGGATCAAGATGGTTTGGAAGTGGGAGTTGAATAATGATACCGTGTATACCCTTGTCCGTATTTGCTTGTCTAATGACTTTTTCTATTTCTTCTGTTTGAGTTTCCTCAGGAAGTTGTGTGAGGCGCACAGTAGCGCCAATTGCTTCACCGAATTTCTTTTTCTGAGCAATATATGCGTTAGATGCTGGGTTATCCCCTATCTGCACAATGAGAAGTGTTGGCGTCATATGTTGCCCCTTGAGTCTTTCAAGTATCGCAAGAGAGACTTTTTTTCCATCAAGAATAATCATGAGCTCAATACTACGGGAGAAGATTGTATCTGTCTATTGTTCGAGTAGCGTATTGAGTGAATCAGAGATATCGTCGACATTTTCTATCGTTGTATCGATATCAACGACCTCATCTTTCTCTTCAGGAAGTGGTTCTTCTTGCTCTTTACGTAGTTCTGTTAGTAATGCTTCAATTCCTTCAACTGTTTGTATTTCTCGTTTGTATCGAGATAGTACATTAAACAATAGCTGGTCTACTCCTTCTTTTTGGATGTACTCTGATGACCCTCGAAGAACAAGTGTGTCATTCGTGAATGTATAGATACCACTTTCAGTCACCACGTTACGGAAGTCATGCTCAGTCAATCCAGGAAATTGGTTCATTAAAATAGCTGGTGTTATATAGTATCCATCAACAGATTGTATAAGTTCTTGATAAAAGAAAGTGTGTATTGTTTCTTGCGGATCGGCTACGAGCATTGTGGCAGAAGCATCATCTCCTACACTCATATTGTGTTGAATCTCTGGCTCTTCTTCTGCAATAAATGCTGTATCAAATGTGCGTTCTTTGACCACTTCTTTTGTTTCTATACTTGCACGACTCAATGTTTCCGGAACAGCGGGAATAGTGTCCTCAGGAAGAAGTGCTAATCGTTTCTGAAGAGTGAGTACCACATCCGCTTCTTTAGCAAGACGATAGGCACGTTCCGATGAAATTGTTCCTTGGGTGTAGGCACCTGCCGCAATACTGTCATTTCCAAGTACAAGGGATTCCTCTGCCAAATCAACACGAGCTTTTGCTTGAAGTGTTCCCCTATCAGTGTCATTAGCTACTTTTTCTTGTATTGAAGCAACAAATGTTTGTACTTCTTTTTGTCTCTCTTGAACGCTTTCTTTACCTATTGATTGTGTGTGGAGTACTCTCTCCTGCTCCTGTCTATTGGTATTGAGAAGAGCAACATGTGTGCCGATGGTCTGTCGTATATCTTCTTCATTAATCTGTTCAAATACATTGTCGTATGCGCGAAGTGTTGCTTCGAGGTCAGACTGAATGGCGATTGATTGTGGAAGTGGCAGGGTATCGACTTTTTCTCGTACCGCAACAAGTTGTTTATCAGCTTGGAAGAGAAGGTCTTCTTTTTCCTTTTCGTTAAGGCGCTCTTCTGAAGACAATGTTGCCATCTCGTTGAGCCGTCTTTCAGCGCGAAGTGCACTGTATCGTATCTTATCCTCTGGTGAAAATTGTGTGAGAGCAACAAGTGGCTCGACAATAGCTGTTTTGACTCCATAGAGTAAATCTCCAGGATAGGCGTCCATCGAAGAAGCTGAAACACTCGTACCGACAAGGATAAGAAGGACAAAAGGGACAACTGCAAATCGTGTCCACATACTCATGAGAATGGGAGTATGTATTTTCTTCTTCTCTCCTTTGTTCATATGTGACAATAGTGCTGAACGAACAGCGTTTTTATCTTGCACTGAAAAATACACAGCGTCTTTTGCTTGTGTAAGTAGCTCTTCAATGTTGTACTTGTTATTTTCCATACGCTTCAATTATATGTTTCAGTTGTTTTACTGCTCGGTTGATTCGAACAGAGACAGTATTTGGCTCCTCTTCAGTGATATCAGCGATATCAGCGATATCTTTGGGTGACAGCCCGTCAATAAATCTCATAACAAGTACTTCTCTGTATGAGTCATCCATTTCTTCAAGATAGCCAGCAACATGAGAGAGTTCTGCATCAGTATATATTCTCTCTTGTGTATCTCTATCAACAGCAAATTCCTTTTCTGTTTCGCTTTCCTCTGTCAGTGCTTCAAGGGAGGATGATTTCTTTTTTCGATAATGATCAATAATGAGATTATTAGCCACACGGTACACAAAAGCTCGAACATCATGGACATCATTTCCTTTTGAAACATAATCCCATGTTTTCGTAAATGCATCTTGCATGATGTCCATTGCTATTTCTTTGTCAGATACACGAAAAGAACAATGCCTAAAAAGTGTATCGGCAAGTTCATCATATATCTCTATAAATTGCTGTTGTAAATGTTTTTGTTCCACAGTAGAAGACGAAAAAATAGCCTCTTTCTTACAAACTTATTTCTTTAGACTATCACGGATTTCTCGAAGAAGTTGTATATCTTCTGGTGTTGCAGGCTTCGCTTGTTTTTCTTCCTCATCTTTCTTGTCATGTAAACGGTTAATAATTTTTACCAAGATAAATACGGCCCAGGCAGTCACTAAAAAGCTTAAAATATTCGTGAGGAATAATCCGTAATTAATAGTTGGTGCACCCGCTTCTTTAGCGACAGAGAGGCTTTCATATGTTGTACGTGAGAGGTTGAGATAGAGGTCTGAAAAATCAACTTTTCCGAGCATCCACCCTATTGGAGGCATGATGATATCGTCAACGAGTGATTTTACAACACTGTTAAACGCAGCTCCGATAATGATACCGACAGCAAGGTCGATCATATTGCCTCGGAGGGCGAATTTTTTGAATTCGAAAAGTATTTTTTGCATATGGGTATATTGTATCAAAAAGAAAAGGCGTGTTCCGAAGAACACGCCCCGTGGCGAAAAGGAAGCTAATGCCTTTTTATAATCCGATCAAGAGTTATTCTGAAAAATTCTTTTTCTGCTTCACTCAGTGTGGAGCCATCTCTAAGCGATGAAGAATAGATACACCGAAGTATCTCAGAACCTTCGTGTGTGGTAATGATGGCTTTTTCTATGAGCAAACGATAACAAAATATTGCCTCCTGCTGACTCTTTACCGAAAAAAACTCCCAAGGAAATCGCTCCTGTGATGGGTACAGAAGACCATACACTTCTCCATCACAGAACATGTTTGTGGTGAAATACGCAACACCCGTAATCACTGCCATCCGACCACCTTCCTTTCATCAAGGATAGTAAACGTCCGTGTTGCTACCGGAGAGAGGTAACTCTCCACCCTGTGTTCTTTGTGGATATTATGAGTTTTATGTGAAAACTCAAATGTGTAGCCTCGCTGAAGAAATGAGTCTCCAATGACCTCAAACTCTTTCAGTGCCAACCAGGCATGAACACGTTCGTGGTGTTCATCAATTCGGAAAAAATGCCTGGGCATATTTCCATCACTGAGTAAGACCGAGATGGAGTAGAATTTCTTTCCTGCTCCATCAGTTCCTTCAATGACATCAATATCGTGAACGTACCAAATATGTTGTGCAAATTCCTTTGCACGACTTTGGGCAACATTCCTTTCTTGTTGCCAGATTTGTTCGTGTCTGTCTAACACCGTCTGGTGACTGGTACATCCAGTCACAACAAGGAGTGAGAGAATAATGATGTTACGCATAGCGCGCCCCTTTCTGTAAAAGATCCATTGGTTACAGGTGCTACTATGACATAATATAATAAAAAAGCAAGCTCTGATCAGAGCTTGCTTTTACCTATATTTTTATTTCTTTTATCTCACGTGGTGTATCATCATGTGCAGACGGTCTGTCGTAGTATGGAATACGTATAGTTGCATTATCTATCCAAGCAACCTTACTCACAAAAGAAGGTTCTTCTGAATAAATACCAAACATTTGATTCTCGTCTGTTTCAAGTACTCGCCTACTTGCCTGAACAGTGAGGTCAACAAGGTATATTTCATCAATGAAGACAATGAGTACTCTGTTTTCATTAGGAGCAATGTGTATATCCCAATTGGCTCCAACCGTTGGTATCTCAAGTGATGTCTTCTCGGATGTATTGTTGTCTACGAGATAGAGAGATGAGCATCCAAGATAATTTGCATCTTTCTGACAATACAGTGTCGCTGTTGCATTTGTAGCAAGTTCAATATCGTCGTATTTTTTCTGTGTCGATTCTGTTTCTGATTCTTCCTGTTGCTGTGTGCCGACCTCTTCAAGAGTATTTGTCTCAGAGCTCAGATAGAGTCCAACAGCAATACCGATAATGAGAATACTAATGTATATAAATAATTTTTTCATATAAATGTGGTTATTGTAAATGTATCTTTATATTATAGATTACTGGTAGCAATAAGCACGCAGATCTAAATCGATGGATACCGCAATACCAGGATTTTCTTCTTGAACCAAGTAAAGAAAACTTTTTCTAAACACAGAACAAATACCGCTTACATTCCAAGAGATTATTTTCATTACATCGACACTACCCCAAACAGGCTAAATTTAGAACTTTGTTGGGTGCCTACCGGGATTCGAACCCGAACTGGGAGTTCCACAAACTCCAGTGCTAACCATTACACCATAGGCACCATATGTATTACACCTAGTTATACTTCGGTGCACTCTCCTTTATACCAAATTTATGGTTAGAAAGTCGAGCAAGTGCATATAATACACTTGAAAGTCGGTTAAGAAAAGCGAGGGAATGTTCTCCCACTTTTCTATCTCCCCTTTCCTTTACCTCTACCACTCGTCGTTCTGCACGACGTGCGAGCGTGCGAGCAAAATCAAAAGAAGAAGCAATCTCTGTTCCTCCTGATATGAAGAATGTTTTTATCGGAGGCATATCTTTTTCTGCTGCATTAATCCAATCTTCCATTTCTTTCACTTGTTCTTTTTTGATTGTTTTTTCCGCCCCTGCAATTTCGGCCTGAACAACAAAGAGTCCTTCCTGGAGAAGGTGAACAATATGTTCAAATGACGGGTATTCTGATCCGAGATAGTAGTTTGATTCTTTTGAACGAATCTTACAAAATCCCAAAAATGAGTTTACCTCATCAAGTGCACCAAGTGCCTCTGCTGTTGCAGAACTTTTTGAAAAACGCTGATCACAATCAAATGCATATGTTGTGCCGTCATCTCCTTTTCCAGTGAATAATGCCATACGCTGACTTTATCAAAAAAATATAAAAAGAAAAGGCCTTGCTCAGGGGGGAGAATCTGAGCAAGACCCACAAAGGAGAAGGATCCGGGAGATCCTTTTCCAGTATATCAGTTTTATCGTTGTGCGCGAGAGAGGACTTGAACCTCCACGCCCAATGGGCACATCCACCTCAAGGATGCCAGTCTACCAATTTCTGCACTCGCGCCTAAAGGACTTCGTCAACTATACCTAATGCTTTCTCAATTTTCAATCTTTTCCTTGAGAGACATACAACATTTTTTGAAAAGTACATCTTACGCAAAATCTTTAGTGAATCAGATTTAGCATATCTTAGTTGCCACACAGAACTACTCTGCGGAAGCGAGAGAGATCCTTCTATTTGTAGAAGTTTTTTAATATGTTTCTGAAGCCAGATAATATGGTCTGCACTTGCCGAAATAAATGAGAGATAGAACATGAAACTTGATTTCCAACGGGGATCATAATATGAATAGAAACTACCGTCACCATCATGATGTCCTCGAAGGAAATCAAAAAAATAATCGTCTGGTACCCGTATTTCTTTCATTATCTTAGTTTTAGCCGGAGAAAGACCAATAGACAAAAGAAACCTGTATAAACCAGCATCACTAATTTGTACACGATAGTATATTCTCTTGGAAAATCCTGATTTCTTTTTTGAAATACGTGCATTTTTACCCAAACACATATTAAAATTTTCCAATTGCTCAATATCTTTTGATGTAAGATCAATATGTCTTCCATCATTAATAAGACAACCATCTGTGGTAAGTAAGCCCACCACGTAGGCAAGTTCAGGCGTCCATACAAAATCTTCTACAATTTTAATCTTTGGTCCCCTCTTTCCCATGCCACCATTATATCTCAGTGTAATAGCGTCTACCAATTTAATTTAAATAAAAAATACCCTTTCGGGTATTTTTTATTTCTCTTCTTCCTTTTTCTCTTCCTGTGGGGTTTCTTCTTTTGGCTCTTCTGGTGTTACCTCTTCAGTCTTTGTCTCCTCTACTGGTGCCTCTTCTGTTTTTTCCTCTTCTTTTGGTTCTTCCGGAGCATCACTTTCTGAAATTGAGGTATCCATCATAATCATGTTTCGCATCTGACGTCGGATTTCCTTCGCAGCCTTTTCACGAATGTGATACAGCTTTGATCGTCGAACTTTTGATCGTTTTGTGATTTCAATCTTTTCGATATTTGGAGAATACAGTGGGAATATTTTTTCAACTCCAACACCTTGAGAAACGCGTCGAACAGTGAATGTTGCTCCTGCTTCTCGTCCGTGCTTTCGGGCAATAACAATACCCTCAAATACCTGAAGTCGTATCTTTCCTTTTTCTTGAATTTTTTGATGCACACGAACAGTATCCCCTGACCTGATATCAAGGTTCTTTCGTTGCTCTACATTTACTGGTGAAATAACGGTATTCATACGTGACGAGTACTCTAACATACGCTATTTATTTGCGCAATAGCACCCTCAAAGTCTTCTGGATATGGTGCGATTACCTCTTTTTCTTCTCCTTTGAGGGTCTTAAATGTGATAGATCGTGCGTGGAGTGCGAGACGTTTGAATCCAAGAAGAGGTGTATGATTTGGTGCATAGAGACTATCTGCTACGACTGGATGATTAATTGCCTTCATATGAACACGAATTTGATGTGTTCGTCCTGTGTGGAGTAGCACTTCAAGGAACGATACCTCTTTTGTTGTAGTTAGTACCGTATATTCAGTGATCGCTTCTCTCATTTTTCCCCGCGCTCCTCGTTGTGCAGACCAGAGCCTGAAATCTTTTCGACTCTTTCCAATTGGTCGGTCAACAACTCCCTGTGTTTCGTTAAAATGATTATATACAAACGTATGGTATGTCTTTTGTATGGTTCTCTCTTGAAACTGTTTCTTGAGGTGTTCGAATCCTTCTTGTGTTTTGGCAACAAGCAACACACCAGAAGTGTCAGTATCTAATCGATGTACAATTCCCGGTCGCTTGATGATATCTCCGTTTCTGAGTGTTTGTTCTTCCCCCACTTCTTGTATATTAGGGTACATGTTGAGTAGTTCATCTACCAATGTTTTCTTTTTTGATCCGTCAGAATGCACCATCAATCCTGATGGTTTATTAATCGCAAGTATGTGATTGTCCTCAAAAAGAATAGTCATCGTATGTCAAAATCAGTTAATGTGTCTTGCAAAAGATCATGCCAGAGTACCTTACACGAATCAATGCGAGAAAAATGTGGACCTTTTTGTATTTCTTCGATAAATGATTCGAGGATTTCTTTTTCACCTTGAGCAACAATAGTGAGGCTCCCGTCTTCTTCGTTTTCGGCAAAACCGGCAAGATTATATTTTTCAGCTCGTTTTTGTGCAAACATACGAAATCCTACCCCTTGTACTTTTCCCTTGAGGATACACTCAACTTCTACTTCTTTATTTCGCTTCATCAATTGATCGCTTTAATTCTTTGAGCTCGTCTTTCATTTGCTGAATGTCTCTTTCAAAGGTATTGATATCTTGGCGGAGGGCACTTTGTGTTCTTTCTGCCTCTGCAATCATAGTGTTTGCATCATCTCTCATTTTTCGTGCATCTTGGAGTTTTTTGTCAGCACTATCACTTGCAGTTTTGAGAATTGTCGCTATTTTTTCTTTGTAACTGTCTATTTTACTGATGAAGGTGTCGATGTTCATATATATGAGTGTTATGTGTAATACAAAAACTCTAGCAGATATGCTTGATTTTGTCGCTGTTTAGTGCAGAATCTGCTTAGAAACGTTATTTTCACAATAAACCCTTACTTAGGAGATATGACTCATGGAAAATTCGTATTCAAACTTTCCTGTTGCGATTGTGACAGGTGGGAATCGTGGTATCGGAGCTACAATCGTCAAAGCCCTTATACAAGCAGGAACACGAGTTGCGATTGTCAGTCGGAGTGGTGGTGAGACAAAAAATCCTAACCTGTACAAATACTATCAATGTGATATTGCTCATCCTGGTGACGTTGAGGAAATTGTCGCCAAGATAAAAAATGATTTTGGTCAGATTGATATTCTGGTGAACAACGCAGGGATTAACGAAGACTACATCTTTTCGAGAATGTCTTATGATCAAATGAAACATGTGCTCGACGTAAACCTTCTTGCTCCGATGTGGTTGAGTAGACTGGTATTTCCTTACATCAGGAAATCAGCGCGTGGCAGATTCATTTTCATCAGTTCAATTGTTGGTATTATCGGCAATTCTGGTCAAGAGAATTATGCAGCATCCAAAGCTGGACTTTTAGGTCTTTCCAGAAGTCTCGCCAAAGAAGCTCGCGGAAAATCGTTCACTTCGAATGTAATTATCCCAGGAATTATTAATGCTGGAATGGCGAAGGAACTCATCGAACAGAAAGGAGACAAATATATTCCTCGTATTCCCTTGGGCAGGTTTGGCACCTCCGAAGATATTGCGAACCTGGTGGTCACCCTCTGTGGCGAAACAGGTGATTACATTACGGGTCAGGAAATTACCGTTGATGGTGGCTACACACTGTGTTATCCGTAATATTGGGTTTATTGAAAGATAGATAGCAAAAAGAGTGTTTGAAAATCAGACACTCTTTTTTATTTAGTTAATAAAACTTGACTTTTGTATAAAAATATGATATTATTAGATTAGAAATGAGAGGAGTTCTCTCATTTACCAAAAAACAACAATTGTACATTCACACAGGAGAATAGAAGATGTCAGAGACCAATACCCTTCAGCAGATGCAGGAACGCCTTACAAACCTCAACAAGGACGTTGACGAACTCAAACAGCAAATTGTTGATGAACAAAGGCGATACCTAGAAAACGGACTGTTCGTCTTTCTAAAACAAACAAGGCTCGATACTGTTTTTGAAACATTATTTGTTGCACAGGGCACGAAAGCACCTATCGTTCTGTTTCGAGCAAAAGCAATGCCCGATCTTGCCGTTTTGTGTTACGGAAGCCCCGACGGATACAGCACTCGGTGGCGCTTCAGTTTGCATTCTGATGAAGGATATGTGTCAAGTTACTTTTATCTAGTTTGCGCCTGTTGTTGCGAACTGGATACTTTCCTGACGAAACCGGAAGATGTGGAAGAACGTGTTTGGATACACAAATGTCTCGCAGACTTCCACTCACGTCTCGTAGAAGTCTGCAACAAACACGGTGTCAAAAACATCTTCGTTCGTCAAGCTACACGTTACAAAGAACGTATCCAACAGGACAGCACGGAAGAACTTCGTGTTTCTGAAGGAAATGAGCTTAGTGGCGCTGTTCGGGAAGCTTACGGACCTGCAGAGTGGGGGAAAATTTCACAACAGATGCTGCTGGACTAAATGTCCCTCCTACACAACAAACAAAACCACCATGTCGCAAGACTCTGGTGGTTTTTATATTAAAGAAGATATTACCAGCATCTTAGAGTACAAGAGTACACTTGAATAAAATACCTGGAGATTTAGCAAACCTTTGGACAAGGCACTACAAAAAGTCTACTTGAACTTTACGGTGTCACGAAAAAAGGTTGAAAAATATACACTAAATGAACCCTTTGATGTTTTTGAGTCTCTGGAAACCCCAGAAAACTCTTTTGGTGCGCGATGAGAGACTTGAACTCCCGACCTTCTCGGTGTAAACGAGTTGCTCTACCAACTGAGCTAATCGCGCGATACAAAGGATTCTACTTTGTTTTTAAAAAATCGCAAGTCTGTAGTATCATTGTAGTAATGGCACAAGTACAGTTTGATGAAGTGAAGTTTGATTCCAATACGTCATATAAACCAAAACACTCTTTTTTTGTGAGAATGATGATGGGTACGGGGCTTGTGAAAACACCCGGACAAGCACAGGTAGTTCTCTTTGTCCTCTCTCTTATTATCCTCTTTTTCTCTGTTCGTTATTTGTATTCTCTTGACTCAGAAGCACAAGCAGACATTATCTATCGAGAAGATCTTCCCTCTTCTGTTCGTAGCACACTTCCTCAAACAATATTAGAAACATATCCTAGTAAATTGGTACAATAAATAATATGAAAAAATCTTTTGGATTCACCCTTATAGAACTCCTTGTTGTGGTAGCAATCATTAGTATTATCATGAGTATTACTCTTGGAAGTATTGTTGAATCACGAAAATCAGCTCGAGATGCAAAAAGAATTACTGATATAAAATCAATTACCAATGGTCTTGCACTGTACGCTGCATCAAATGAAGGAGCATATCCTGCTTCTGCATCAAGTTGTAATACGAGTGATTGGACAGCACTGGGAACTGAGCTCAGTGAAGCATTTCCTGATGGATTACCTATTGACCCAGTAAATGATGGCGGACGTTGTTATCAATACATTCTTGCTCCAGGTAATGTCTGTGGTGCACCAAATCCAGCATATGCCATTTATTTTGCAGCTGAGAGGACTGCTTTCAACCTTCCGACTTATGGTGCTGATTCTAATTTCTTCTGCTTTACCCCGTAGATATTATTGGAATTGGTGAATATTTGAACAAGCAGGACTTTGTCTCCACCCTGCACTAATTGCCTCCTCTTCACTGCAGAACCACTGCTCTCCCTTTCGCTCATCAATCTTTACCCGTTTATAGTTTGGACATCCAGGGAGGAAATAGTCTTTTGTATACTCACTACTAATATTTCCTTTTATCGTACAGGCTGTGTTTTCTGGTTCACTATCTTGTTCACGATAGAGTCTTTCCGCTTCTTCTTGTGGACACTCATTCCAAAGTCCATGTTTTTCTTCTTCTGCTATACGCTCAGATGCTTGAAGTGATGCAAGATATCTTCTATTTGGTTCTTCATATGCAACATATGCAAATCCTTTTTCAACAATTTCCTTGTTGATGAAGAGACTATCTTCTTCAGGGTTTTCTTGATACAAGAAGACATACCGAAGGAGACGACCGAATGAGTCTTTTGCTGTTTGATCTTTTTCAATCGTTATTTCTTTTCCGAGAAGTAATTCTGAGAGAAATTGTGTGGCCTCTTGTCCGTAGCAAAGATCTTTCTCTGGTGCATTAATATTGAGGAGACGAATACGAATATCATTTTCGATTTTAATTGTGTCTCCATCAATGACTTCTTCGACAACATGTGGACGTTTCTCAAAATCAGTTCCATATGTTTGATAGTGTTCGACAACTTTGTATCCACCATATCCCCCACTTGCCAGAACAAATGCAAGAACAGCCATGATGGTTTTGTGAGCGAAGGGTGTTTTCATGTACTTACTGTATCATTTTATTTCATAGTATAAAAAACACTCAGAACAGATAACCATAGATATTTTTTACCAATATAAAAATGCTGTAGTGAATGAAATCTGGAATATATACAGAATAACTTAAAGATTATCTTCTGCTCTTTTTTTATACTTCTCTAAGGGTTCTAGTCCGACGGATTGCCTTCTTTCACCAACTTCCTCTGTATTTTCAATCGGTAAAAAGATTACTTGGTTGTTCTCAACTTTATACTGCGTACCATACAACTGCTTTTCCCCCTTACTCACACGCACCTTATCTTCCATATATGCCAAATCTTTTGCATCAACCTGTTCTGATGTTTTCTCCTTAAGAACATTATATATGTCTTCTAACTTCTCCAGTGGTTGATGCAAGGTAAGAACAACGGCACTTCTGTATTCTTCTGGTTCATTATCCTTAACAGGAAAACCCTGTTCTTTAAATAAGACATAAAAATCAGCACAAATACTCCTTGCTCTATTCTGAAACTCTTCGAGAGTAATTTTCTGCTCTTTGAAAAGTTGTATATTTTCCTGATCTTTAGTAAGAATTTCTTGTATTGATTTCATGTTGTTAGTATATGAAAAAAGCCAGCCTCGTGAAAGGCTGGCCCTGTGATCACAAGGCTTTCACGAACCATTACTAGATGGTGTCGCTATCGCCAGACCCTTGGTCCAACGTGTCGTTCTCGTTGGCACTTTGCATAGCAGGCATGTCCTGCGGTTGCACGGCAGCCGTGCGAGCTGTGAGTTGTGTGATCGGTCCTGAGCGATCAACCTTATGGTTAGACCGCTCCCGTGTGTTCGATGTCATAAGACACCTCCTTTAAATGAGGCTTGGTAGTCAAAAGAAACGATCCTTATCGAACCAACGCCCTAACAATAGATCCAGAGACATCGTAACCCAACCTATCCTCTGAAGGCAACCATTGTCCTTGCGGATTCACTTCAAAAAAAGTGTAACCTTCTCTAGAAGAAAAACCGAGATCCACACATCCGAAACGTAACCCTAAACTTCTCACTATGTCTACACACTTCTGTTCCACCTCTCTCGGAAGTATTTCGGTTGAATATCTCCTCACTCCCTGCCAATTCTTCCAATCAAGGTTATCAGGATCGTCACATCCTTCTAAAGTAATCTTCGCAACATGAGTCACATCATCAACAACTGTAATTCTAAGATCGTACTCTTTATGAATTGCCTCCTGAAAAATAACTGGGCAATTCTTGATCATATCAATATTCGCCAAAACTTCTTCAGAGTCAATGATTTTAGTAAAAACCACCTTGTTCTCAATAGAAGAAAAATTTTTTTCTTCTGAAAGATCCATAAAGGCTGTTCCTGCAGGTTTCATTGTCAATTTCCGCGGACCAAGAACCGCAATAAACTGCCTTACCTCTTCGGGATTATTAGAAATACAGGTTAGAGGGATCTTCCAGCCAAATCTTTTTGCCAGAAGAAGTTGATATGGTTTATTACCACCCTTAACCTCAGCCCAGGGTGAAGAAATCCAGTTTGCTTCAGAAAAGTATTCTCCCAAAGCACTCACCACCACACCCCCTTCTTTCTTCATGTACTGATCCATTTTCGAGACAGAAGACGAATGATATTTCCCATTTGGCCTGCGCCAGAAAAATCCTTGTACACCACGAGGTATTTCCTGTCCTTCAATCACAATCGAAGGAATTCGAGAATCGTATAACGGCAAGGTAATCTGAGCACTTTGGGGATACGTACTAACATCCCACAACAGACCCCTAACGCCCATCTCACTTGCTCTTTCCAAAACTCGTTGCGCGTGCGCATCTTCATCATGTGAAATAACTACAACAGTTTTCATCATCATTATCCTTCCTTTTAAAGGGATTTCAGTGTTCAAAATCTATCGTAAAAATAACACAAAAAATACTTATGTTAATACGTACGTGTGCCCCCGACAGGAATCGAACCTGTATTGAGAGATTAGAAGTCTCTAGTTCTATCCATTAAACTACGGGGACAGTGTAGAGAAAATAGCAAGAAATGTCCTTCAGGTCAAAAGCCTAGATACTCGAAAGCTCGTTCAAATATGTTCTCTTGCATTCTCTCTTCTGGAAGAAGTTCTTCAAGTGTTTCTTGTACAAAATCAATATTTATATCTTCTGGTATAGGTACCGAGATATGTGGGGAGAGTATTTTTTCAGACCTGAAGAATAATTGACGGTGTTCCTCGTCGACAAAGAAAGCTTCGAGATTGTTGTATGGGTAAAACATATCCCCTATAACAACCCCCTTTTCTTGTATCTGTACAGTGATAATTTTTGTTTCTTTATTTCTTGATGTAAGTAAAATGATGAATGCAAGGATGACGACTCCCGCAAGGAGAATGTTGTCAAAAACAATGAAGGTAACACCAAGAGCAACTACAATAATACCAACAGCAAAATACCAGTCAGTACCTCGTTCTCGTTTCGAATGTTCTGGAGTCTGCCACTCAATCATATTGAACATTGTACCATTTCTGATACACTAGTTGTGTTATGTTATCAGACATACCATTAGGAACTGTTCTTGTTATAGCTATCTGGACACTGATCTGGAAAGGTATTTCCCTTTGGAAAGCAGCGCGTCTTTCCCACAAAAAGTGGTTTATCATAATACTTGTACTTAATACGTTTGGTATTTTGGATATTATCTATATTTATTTTGTGGCGAGTAAGTATTCGGTAGAATCAAAAGAGGTCGAGAAGAAGATTTCATAACATACGGAGAGGTGGCAGAGTGGTCGAATGCACCAGTCTTGAAAACTGGAGTGCTCGAAAGGGTACCAAGGGTTCGAATCCCTTCCTCTCCGCACGTAAAAATAAGGCACGCCGTGAGGTGTGCTATTATTTTTTACGAGGACGGGATTCGAAAGCCGGAGCGCGACGGCGCGAGGCGGGGTCGCGAAAATTTTCAGCAGAAAATTATTTGTGACCGAATCCCTCACTCTCCGCATCTAACAGCTAGCACGAGAAAGTATGGAAACAATTCTACAGCTTAATTTTGGACAACTTATAACCAGTACTATTCTGCTAGCTATTTTATTTTCTGTTTTTCAGTGGCTTATTGCTCTGTGGATTAAGGCGCGATTAGAAAAATCAATTCAACATGAATATGACAAAAAACTTGAGGACTACAAGTTCTCTCAATTACAAAGACAGAGAGTTTCTTTGATTGCGGATTTCTTTGCAAGGTGGATCAAATACAGAGGAAAGGAGAAAGAATTCTTAGACGAAAAAGAATTAATTTCATACTATGAAGATCTCAACAGGATGTCTCTGGAGATTTCAATGTGGGTGCAAGATGAGAAACTACTAAACGAATTAATGTCTCTACTAAGACTTGAAGAAAATGCTCCTGATGTAAGAATACTAACTGGAAAAGTCAGAAAGTTAATTCTGAAAATGGAGGATGACAAATTTGATCCGCAAAAAATAATTATATGGCCGAATTCAGAAATTGAAGCAAACCTATTTAAGAAATGAAAAACCACTTCAGGGGATGGAAAACTAAAGATGTTTTGGCTGTTGGGGCTATTTCAAGAGCACAAACAGGTTTTAGTTTTGTTAGTAGGTGTCTGGATGAATATCCGCACGGGACTTTACGCGCAGAGGTAGTGTCACCGCCTTATTCGCGACAAATCAACATCTTGATTGCTTATAATTTCGAGCTAATCCTAAACTCTTTAATGTTTATGGGGTCATTAAACAACACGGAGAGTGACTTGATAGAAGAAGCGAAAGTAGGACACCGATTGGATGTGTTGTGGAATAAAATAAAAAGCACTAGCAAAAAAGATTTGTTTGGTATTAAAAATATTCAATTAAAGAATAAAGATGTGTTTAAATTTTATGAAATTGAGTTCGAAGATAGAAAAATCGTAACCGTTCACGATTTAAATAACATAAGATACGACATAAACGATTTTAGAAATAAAGAAACAACAAAACTAAGATCGTCTATATCAGACGAAGAAAATATGGTTACTACTGCAGAAACACTTGAAAAACTTAGTAAAAACATAATGAATGATATATATAAAAAATATAAAACATAAGGTGCTGTTAGAACCTTAAATTACAGCACTGGAAAAGTTTAAAAATGCCTTGCAGGGCTTGATTGGCCACGGTTCCAGCCCGAGGTAGCCCGCTTTTGAGAACAGACACAAAACATTTGTTTTGTGTCTGTTCTGATATACTGTTTTTAGTGAAAAAAGATATACAACTTAGAGAAATCCGTTTTCGTGGTGGGATAATCTATGGACGAATAAAAATAGATAATCTATTGACTTTTTGTAAATAAATGATAATTTCTTGTCAGAACAAACTGTGTTAGTTTGTCAGGATAATTCGACGTTATTGCTATATAAGGAGAAAAAGATGTCGAAGTTGATGGATTGGTTTCGTGCTGAACTTGCTACTGTGAAACTCGCAGAAATCACGCCAATCAATGACAAAGTTGAACCAAACGATCTTGTTATTGGCGTCATCACATGCAAGGAGCTACAGAAAATGTGGTTTCTTCTGGAAAAAGCTTTGGATGAGCTCCAAGAAGCGGCCAAGAATGCCCGGGAAAAAATGCCCGAAATCGATCAAGACCTTGAAAGCTTCGTTACTCAGGCACGGGAAAAGTATCCGGATGATGAGTGTAAAGAAATGTGCATTTTCTTGGCAAATTGCGTCCGGCGTGTGGAATTCTTAAAACACCTATTCTGGAGGTGTGTGGAGGAAGAGTTATCAGAAGAAGCATTGGCTAAGTTACGTTTTGAACCAAATGGTGGTATCGGCCTGAGAGATAACTGGCAGATGGTTCTGTTGCCTCAAGAAGAACCCCCTGTCCATGCGATAATCCTTCCTGGCGGAATCCTTTTCAACTAAAACAGTTTAGCCACTATCAGCACCCGAAGCTCCAAAACAATTGTTTTGGAGCTTTTTCTATTGCCTTCCCTTTTTCTTTCCTGCATACTACGGACATGAAAGTTGTTGGTATTGATTATGGAACAAAAAAGGTGGGCGTGGCTCTTTCTGACGAAGATCGGTCTCTTGCCTTTCCTCTTAAGGTTGTTGAGACAAAAGACATTGTATCTTTTATACTTTCTCTGGAAAAAGAAGTCGATAAGGTGGTTATTGGAGAGTCCCAAGACTTTCACATGGAAGACAATCCTGTTATGAAAGACGCTCGAGTTTTTGGGGAGGAGCTTAAGGAAAAAGGTTTTGAAGTGGTGTTTGAGCCTGAGTTTATGTCCTCCATGCAAGCATCGCGTATTCAAGGATACAACAAGAAACAAGATGCGTCAGCTGCCGCTATTATCTTGCAAAGTTATTTAGATAAACAAAAAAATATATGATTACATATGATGATTTTAAAAAAGTAGAAATGAAAGTTGGAAAAGTTCTTTCTGCAGAACGAATTGAAAAGTCAGAGAAATTACTCTTACTCTCTGTGGACTTTGGCGAGGAACATCCTCGTACTGTTGTTTCAGGTATATCAAAGTATTTCACTCCTGAAGAAATAACAGGAGTGACCTGTGTCTTTGTAACAAATCTTGAGGCACGTCCTATCATGGGTCATGAAAGTGAGGCGATGATTCTTGGTGTCGTAAACGGTGACTCTTTTGCACTATTCAATCCATCATCTGATATCCCTGTTGGAAGTATTCTTGGATAACTTATCTGTTATCCGATATAATAACAGTAATGCAATCAAAACTCTTTGATTTTTTTCCTGTTCCAAAATTTCTTTCAATGGAGACAAGCGGTATCACTGTCTCCGATGGTTTCATTCAGTATGTGACTTGTGACACAAAGAGTAGTCGTATACGACTCGTTGATTATGGAGAGCTTCCACTTGCCGATGAGATTATTGAAAATGGCGGTGTGGTGAAGACAAAAGAACTTATCGACGCACTGCGAGATTTTAAAAAGAAACACAATCTTCACTATGTGCAGGTATCTATTCCTGAGGAAAAATCATTTTTATTTAAAACAAAAGCATACGGTAGAAATGTAAAAGAATTGACCAGTAGTGTTGAACTTCAAATACCTGACAATGTTCCCTATCACACCACCGAGGTTGTCTTCGATTTCACTCTTATCTCTCAAAATAAGGACGATAGTTATAACGTCATGGTGTCAGTTCTTCCTCGAGATGTGGTTGAGCAATATCTTGATGTATTTACAGCCGCAGGACTTGTTCCCACATCATTTCAGGTTGAGTCACAGGCTGTAGCTGGAGCAGTTATTCCTCAGAAAGATACACATACTCACTTGATAGTAAATATCCATGGAGAAAAAGCAGGATTCTATATCGTATCAAATGGTACTGTGCTTTTTTCTTCGACATCATCAATAGCCGAGAGAGAGATGAGTATTAATGTGTTTGATAATCTCACACAAGATGACACTCTCGGACAGAAAAATCTTCCTGTTCTTCTTCGAGAAATTAGAAAAGTTATGACCTACTGGCATACTCACGATGGACGAAAGGCATCACGCGCACTAAAGAAGATTGTCTTTTGTGGTACGATCGAAAATGAAATAGAACTTACTGATTACATTGGCTCAAAAACAAGTACCGAGGTATCAATTGCCAATGTCTGGACAAATGCCTTTAGTTTCCAAGATATGATTCCTGATATGTCTCGAAAAGAATCACTTCGCTTTGCAGCAGCGGTAGGGTTAACATTATTGAAATAATATGAGTATTAATCTTCTTCCAAAAAAAGAACAGAAGAAAATTCGATTCGAGTATGTTATGCGTCGACGAATTGTGTTGGCTTATATTGTGATTATCCTTATTGCAATATCAATTGTAATGCTTATCCCTCTCTATTTATTGAGTAAGACAATTGAACTGAAAACTGATTATGCACTTCGTGGTACTGATATTTCAAACCAAGACAATAGAATGCTTCAGGAGAGAGTGGGTGCTTTAGAAAGCAAAATTCGCTTACTTTCTAAACCAGAACGTTTCTCTGTACATGAAATTGTAAGTGATCTTGCTCGTACAAAAGACACAGGCATTTCCCTTCTTGGGTTTAATATCCTCGAAACGGACGAAGGCACCATTTCACTTTCTCTGGCAGGTAATGCTACCAATAGAAATGCACTGCTTGCTTTCAAAAAGAATCTTGAGGAAAAAAAGTATATTCTTTCTGTTGATTTGCCTGTATCCAACTTTACCCAAAATACCGATATTTCCTTTTCCCTTACCCTTGATATAGAACCATCATATGAAAAATAGGCATACAAAAAAAATCATACTCATTATTATCACCATTAGCATGGTTGTGGTAATTCTCCTGTATGGATGGTTTTTCTTAAATATAAAATCTCGTATTGAGACGGCGCGACTTGATCTTGCAAAAGCAACATTCAGTGCAGGACAACAGAGTAAATTTGATGCAATTAATCACACACTTACAGAGCTCTCAGAGTATACGGATGCCATTGATTCATTTTTTATAAGAAACGATGATGTGGTTTTGTTTATTGATACTATTGAGCGTCTTGGTACTGAGTCCGGACTTATCATTACCACACAAGATGTGTCAGTTACACCACACAGAACATACGGTGAAGAAGTCACTATGTCTATTGTCACCTCTGGCTCATGGCAAGAAACACTCAATTTCATCCACCTTCTTGAAGCACTTCCCTATCGCATTGATATACATCAGACAAAACTCACCAAACAAACCAGCGGAAGCGAAGGTGATACCTACGGCACTGGTTATTGGAAGACCACTATTACTTTTAGTGCGTATAAACACCCGGCATTATGAAAATAACATTTGATTCACTACAAAAAATATTTAAAAAGAAAAAAAGAGTGGTAAAACATGACCTGTTTAGTCCTCGTCATGACTGGCAACAAATACTCATTTTCTTTTTCATCGCAGTTATTGGAACAATTCTTCTTCATGGTATTTTCTATCTACAAGTTGAACGTGGATCATGGCTTCAAAAAAGTGCTGTTAATACATCTTTGGATATTTCAGTGAACAGAAATACTATTGAGACAGCTGCCGAAAAATATGTTGAGAAGGAATCTCAATTTGAGTTTGTTCGTCAAAATCCTGAATCTGTTCCTGATCCATCGTTATAACTTTGACGAACAGCCTTCTTCTTGTTAGATTTTCTACACTGTCCCTGTAGTTTAATGGATAGAATATGAGTTTGCGGAACTCACGATCTAGGTTCGATTCCTAGCAGGGGCACCCAGTGAAGCTAGTTAAATAATAAAACCACCCTTTAGGGTGGTTTTATTATTTAATTTCTATTAAGAGACTCTGGAACAAAGTTTTTTTCTATAAGTAGCTGTGTCACTTCTCGGAACAGATAGTTACCAAAAAAAGATATGGTGTAAATACGCCCTCCGTCTTCTATTGGTTTCAACATTTCTTTTTCAAGCAATCTGCCGATAATACGAGAACGTTGAACGGGACTCCCTGTACCCAATAACATTTCAAGATCACCCGCACGGATAGTCATGTCTTCAGAAGAACGGACAACATACTGCAATAATATGAATTCTTCATCGGTAATATACTTGTTCTTAAGTGCCCTATCTAGCATAGGTAATAAAATCTCATCTCGTAAATATATCCGGTTTAGAAGCTTGTCAATTTTTTCAATCTCCCTTGCAAGACCTTTCAGCACATATAGACACCAATCTAGCAATGCTTCATCCGTACCTTCGTCTGCACGTGCGAGCATATCATAATACGTGTCACGACTATCACAGAAAATCGCTGTTGGATTCAAGATTCGTCCTGATTTCACACTAAAACCTTGCTGTAATAATTGAGCATACGTGAGCATACGAACAACACGTCCATTACCATTGTCAAACGGGTGTACCACAGTAAATCGATGGTGTGCTAGAGCTATAACAAGTAAATGGTATTGCGTTGGGTACTCTTCTTTGTTGATAAACTGAAGAAGTTCTTCACATTCAGCTGGAACCAATATATGTCCCGTGGTTTCTACTTCAGAATTCTGAATACCAACTTTATGATTACGATACGCTCCAGGATTTCTTGAACCTTCACCTGCTTTAGGTGGAGTAAGTCCTTCAACAACAATCTTGTGTATTTCTGATAAAATAGCACGCGTAATTGGTGTTCCAGGTTTAATATTTTTTTCTATAAAATCAATCGCTTTATCAAGATTTGTTATTTCACGCATTGACTCATCTTTCTCTGGTTGAACTCGTGCAATAATCTTTTCTGCGTATTCCGATACTGTAGTCCGATTGCCTTCAATTCTCGTCGAACCCAAACTTTCCAATGTTTGAAAAATATCTTTCAACTGAAAAAACACATATGGTGGAACACTTCCGTGTAAATGCTTTTCACGCAATTTTTCTAACTCAACAATGACAGTATTGAGTTCACTACCAAAAGCTGGCTCAGGTATATCATTTATGTTTCTTTTCATATAAATTAATTATCAAAATTAATACTAACATTTAACATAAATAATGCAAATACGTTTATAAATAAGGGTATTATTAAATAACATCTATGTGGTACATTTAACATATATATACACCACCATTTATCAACTACCACTAACGGCTTTTATCAATTTGTAGACACTAACATAGAATTAGACCCTACCGGTCTCAGTGAGACTGACGGAATAGTAAAACCACTGTATACAGTGGTTTTTACGTGCTACATATCAAATAACAGATTCTATACAAACAAGTCAGAGAATATTACTATATACGGTATGAAAAGAATAAAATCACTCATGATATTATCAGAGATAAGTCCGACAGTACGTTTTTTAACAGCATCTGATGCTATTCTAACAGCAGCACTTGGGTTATTCGGTCCTATTTTTGCTATTTTTATCGCAAACAAAATACCGACTGATAATGCTCTGGAAGTTATTGGAATTGGAACATCTATTTTTCTTTTTACACGAAGCCTAGGACAAATACCCCTTGCGTATGTTATTGATAAAATAAAAGGTGAGCATGATGACTTCTGGGTTCTTCTTTTAGGAAACACTATTTACATAGTAGTGCCCCTTCTCTACTTATTCATTAATCAACCTTGGCACCTTTTTGCTATTCAATTCATCTACGGTCTTGGAGCAGCAATGACATATCCCACATGGAATGCCATCTTTACTCGACACATTGATAAAGGAAAAGAAGGACTTGAGTGGGGTATCTATCAAACAGCAAATGACATCACTGGAGCAATAGCAGCCCCTATTGGAGGATTCATTGCAGCATTCTATGGTTTTGATGCTGTTATGTATTTTGCCTCGATAACTGCTTGTGTAAGTAGTGTCTATATATTCTTTATACGGACCAGTTTACGGAGACAATAAAAAAACACCCGTATGGGTGTTTTTTTATTTTGTGTTTCTTTGTATTGAAGCAACGAGTCGTGATTTCTTTCGGTCTGCAGTGTTCTTTTTAATGATTCCTGCCTTTGTTGCTTTGTCGATAGCTTTTTGTATTTTTGGAAGCATCTCTTGTACTTTCTTCACGTCCCCTGCTCCAAGAAGTTCTTGTGCTTCTTTGATCAGTTCCTTCATGTCTCGGCTACGTCGAAGATTCTTTACTCGTGCGCGAGCTGAAGTTCGTATTGCTTTTTTTGCTGCTTTTTTAATCGGCATAGTGGTGAAGACTATACAGGATTAGTGGTAAAAAAGCAATACCCACACAAAAAGTGTTTTGGATGATATGATTAATCTACTATGATCGCACACTTGAGGGGTACCCTTATCGAAAAACAGCCAAACTTCTGCATTATTGACGTGCAAGGAGTTGGGTATAAAGTATCGGTTCCTCTTCCTGTTCTAGGTGATTTTGCTTTGGGTGAAGCGGTCTCTCTGTACACATATCACCATATTCGTGAACAATCGATGGATCTCTATGGCTTTGAAGACACTGAGGCGCTTCGTTTTTTTGAGATGCTCTTATCAGTTTCTGGTATTGGACCAAAGAGTGCTCTTGGTATTCTCAATATTGCAGATCCATCAACACTCAAAAAGGCAATTATTGCCGGAGATACTGCCCATTTGGTAAAAGTGTCTGGTATTGGAAAGAAAAGTGCCGAAAAGATTGCCCTTGAATTGCGTGACAAATTTGAAGAATCAGACACAATTGACGGTGTCTCAATGCAAAATGATGTTGATACTCTTGAAGCACTTATCTCTCTCGGATATTCTCAACAAGAATCACGAGAAGTACTCAAGAAGATTCCAAGTGAGATTATCGGCACAAATGAGAAGATAAAAGAGGCATTAAAATTATTGGGTACAAAATAGTATGCGAAAGATTCTAAAAAAAATCATACCTCAATCATTGTTTAAAACACTACAACCTTTGTATCATTATATTCTTGCTTTTCTTGGAGCTGTTATATATCGCTTCCCTTCAAAGAAAATACACATTGTGGCAATAACAGGTACCAAAGGAAAAAGTACAACAACAGAGTTAGTCAATGCAATACTTGAAGAAGCCGGTATACAAACAGCACTTGCAGGTACTATTCGTTTTAAGATTGGAAAAGAATCACGAGAGAATAAACACAAAATGACCATGCCGGGTCGTTTCTTCTTGCAACACTTTCTCCGAGAAGCAGTTGATGCAGGATGTACACATGCGGTAATTGAAATGAGTTCAGAGGGAGCCAAGCAATTTCGACATAAATTCATTGATATGGATGCACTTATTTTTACCAATCTTGCGCCAGAACATATTGAGTCACATGGCTCATTCGAAAAATACCGTAATGCAAAACTTTCACTTGGAAAAGCATTGCAATCTTCTTCAAAGAAAAGAAAGGTACTTGTAGTGAATAGAGACGACAAATCAGCGGGGTTATTCTTGGCTCTTTCCGTTGATGAGCAATATACCTACTCTCTCAAAGATGTTGAGCCCTATACCTCAACAGATCACAGTACTATGTTCACACATGAAGGTATGACATTCCGCTCACACCTTCCTGGTGAGTTCAATATCTATAATATGCTTGGGGCTCTCACCTATGCAGAGAGTCAAAATGTTCCTCTTGATGTAATAAAAAAAGCTTTTGAAAAGTTTACAGGTGCACGTGGACGAATGGAATATGTAGAGTTACCCCACGACCATCCATTAAAAAGGAAACAAAACTTCTCTGTTATTGTTGATTATGCCCATACACCTGATTCACTTGAAGCAGTATACAAAGTGTTTAAAGAACAAGATACCATTTGTATTTTGGGAAACACTGGTGGTGGACGTGACACATGGAAACGACCAGAGATGGCAAAGAAAGCAGATGAGTACTGTGGACGTATTATTCTCACAAATGAAGATCCATATGATGAAGATCCAATGAAAATTATTTCTGATATGAAACGAGGGATAAAGAAACACAGACCGGAAATTATTCTTGATCGAAGAGAGGCTATACATCGGGCACTCAAGAAAGCAAAAAAAGATTCGGTGGTGATTATCACTGGAAAAGGGACTGATCCATATATTATGGGGCCACATGGTACAAAGACACCTTGGGATGATGCGACAGTGGTGAGAGAGGAGTTGGAGAGAGTGTTGGGGGAATAAAAAACACCGATTGTTAATCGGTGTTGTTGAGCGAGTATGGATAAATCGTTATTCACTCCTGATAACTCTTTGCAAGTTGTGCGCAGAATGCGTGAGCAGTATATGTATACTCGTCAGCAATCTTCATTGGGTCATAGATATACTTTACCCGCTTGGTTGAGATAGTAACCTTCTCCCCTTTGGTAGTGACTCCTGTAATCTTTTCTTCATCGTTGTTATAAGAAATAACAAGAAGAAGTTGCCCACTACTCTCCCAACCACCTTCAATGTAGTCATACATAATGAAAGTGCCGGGTGATGCATCCTGAAACTTGTCGATGGTGGCGAGAATGCCACTACTACCAAGGCCTGTTGTGGTCTTTTTGGCAGGTGTTTCTGTTACAAGCTCTGTGGTCGCTTCGGTGGTGTCTGTGTTTTCCTGTGATGGAATATGGACAAACACAAGCCAAAGTACAAGTACAATAATAGCTACCAACATAGAGGGTATGGCTACGGTGAAAAGCCTCCCTAAACGATTATTATTACTTACCATCTCTCTATTCCTTTCTTTGTAGAGGTCACAGTTCTAATCGAAAAGTATCACTTTGCAGTACGGGTGTCAATATGTTCCCTCTTCGTTTTACGTTATAGTCCTTGTATATGCCAGAGTTGCCTGAAGTACACACTACTGTTGAAGGATTGAAGGAAAAAGTTGTCGGACTTTCTATTTGTGATGTTTGGACTAATTACATATCAGGATATGAGCATTATAAAAAGCAGATAAAAAATCCTACGTACTTTAAGAAGTTCAAGAAAAAAGTTATTGGTTCAACAATAGTTGCTACTGAACGACGACACAAAAATATTCTTATCCATCTTTCGTGTGGTGACAGTATCTTGATACATATGAAAATGACAGGGCATTTAATGTATGGATCGTATGTGCAGACACAAGAGAAAGCTCCTTTGTGGGAGAAAGAAGAGTGGCAACCGGCACACAATGAGAGTGAACACTTATGGAATCCCTTTAACAGACATATTAGATTAGCGTTCTCCCTCTCGGATGGAAAACAACTCGTGCTTTCTGATATGAGAAAGTTTGCAAAAGTGACACTTCTTTCTGATGAAGATTTGACTGATATTGGTCCCGAGCCTTTAGAGAAAGGTTTTACGTTTGATGTATTTAAGAAAAGAGTGATGATGAAACCGAAAGCTCCGATAAAATCAGTTCTTATGGATCACACTGTTATTGCTGGTATTGGAAATATCTATTCGGATGAGATTCTTTTTGAATCTGGTATTCACCCCGAAAGTGTTCCGTGCGCTATTCCCGAGGATGTATTGTGTACATTGTTTGGAAATATCAAACCTCTTCTTCGAAGGGGTATCAAATTTGGAGGTGACTCAACATCAGACTATCGTGATATCAATGGGAAACCTGGGAAGTTTCAACACAACCACAGTGTCTATCGGGAAACAGGAAAAAAGTGTCCTAAAAAAGATGGCGGGGTGATAGAGCGCAAAGTCATTCGTGGACGTAGTGCTCATTTTTGTCCGGCACATCAGATTAAATATTGAGAACTCGATATAACACAACTCCCGCAGTGACAGAAACATTGAGTGATTCTTTTGTTCCTTTCATAGGGATTTCAATGATAGTGTCCGTTTGTTTGAGGATAGTGTCTTCAATACCATGTACCTCATCCCCGAGGATAAAAGCGGTGTCTTTTGTAGGAGTGAAGTTTTTATAATCAACAGAATTTTCTGCTTGTTCTACTGCAACAATAGTGGTGTTGATATTTTGTAATTTGTTGATAACTTCTACAATATCTCCTTTTTTCCATTTCACAGTTTTCTCTGCACCAAGGGCTGTCTTTGAAATAGATCCCACCTCTCGTCCGAATCGATCAATGGGTGCAGGAGTGTATCCAGTGAGAAATATAGTGTGTATACCTACCGCATCAGCAGTTCGAAAGATAGCGCCGACATTATATTCGCTACGGATGTTGTGGAGAATGAGGTGGTTTTTTGTTTTCATATGGTGAACAATACCATATACATGTTTGCAAACCAGCTTTTTTATGTTATTTTTTGTCTTATCCGCCCATAGCTCAGCCCGGTAGAGCAGTTGCCTTTTAAGCAAATGGTCGCAGGTTCGAATCCTGCTGGGCGGACAAAAAACAAACCCACCAGAAGCAGATTTGCTTTGGTGGGTTTTTATAAAAGAGGTATTTTTTGTATATACTTATTTTCTTTTCCGAGTATTCCTTTCCAGACTATTTTTAGTGGAATTTGTTTTCCGTCACAATCGAAACCTATAAGGGATACCTTATCAGAACCAATACAAAGTTTTGCTGGTGTTTTCAATTTGATTCGAAGTATCTGAATAACACCCTTTGAAATTCGACCAACATACCAACTACTTGTTTGATGTCCCCAGAACTTCGGCTCAACAATAATAAACTTCTTTGTTGATTCTGGATTATTCCCAACAAAAATCATTTCCCTTTTGTTAAGAGTACCAACTTGGTTCTTTTTGTAACGGTGACTGTTTAACCGATGTGTTCGTTGACCATTACAAAATAACTTCATAAAAGGCCACAGAAGCACATCGATTCCTTTTTCCCAAAAACGTAATGGTTTGATTTCCATTACAGACCCCTCTTTCTAAAAGTGCGTTTCGTGCATTAGAATAACATTTTTATGTAGTTGTGTCAAACATAACCTTAGTATTTATAATGTAGAGTTTTATTTTTTCTATCCCACACAATGAGTAATTATCAACCCATTCTGGCGCTTTTCTCTGGTATAATATTATTCGTTACCAGTTAACCACAATCTGTTTGTTATGGATGAACAAAACCCAAACATGAACCCAGCAACTGAGCCTACAGAGGCTCCTGCTACAGAAGCACAGCCAGAAATGGCTCCTGAAGCAGCTCCTGCTGAGGCTCCGGCAACAGAAGAGGCAGCTCCTGCAGAAGGAGAAGAGGCACAAGCCTAGTCTTCTTTTGAAAACACCCGCCATTCTGGCGGGTGTTTTTTGTTATAACGAGAGGATGAATTCCTCAAGCATTGTTTCCATTTCTGATCCGCTACGATGTTTTTGTGCAATAGAAACAAGTTTCTCTGAAAGATGCATAAGTTCATCTGGTGTGTAGTGTGAAGCGTATTGTTTTGCTTTTGTATAGACAAAAGGTTTAAGTCCAGCATCTGTTGCTGTTTTTGTTTTTTGTGCAAGGAGCATTGATTTTACCTGCCACAATATGAGTCCGTGTAGTTCTTCTGGTGCTTTTCCGGAAAGCAGAAGGTTGTTATACAGTATCCACATCTCTTTCTTATTCCTCTTCCCCAAGGCATCGGTAAGGGCAAAGGGGTTCTCCTTCTTTGCTTCTATCTTTTTTTTTACTTCTCCTTCAACAACTTTCTCAGTGTATTGTTCTATATTCTTTTTATCTTTTGCGAGTAAATCTCTTTCGTAGAGAACAAAGATGTTGCTTGATTCTTTCATTTGAGGAAGAAGGTCTTCACATGCACCAGTGACATAGAGTTCATCAAGATAGACAATGTGATGTTCTTCGAACAACCCTTGGCTTTCAAAAAGCCCCTTAAGGAATTCTTGATCATACGTGTCTTCATCAAATCGAAAATACATTGCATCTGGTTTTCGCTTGAGAAGTCCTTGGATAAGACTGTGCACTTTTTCTTTTTCAGTGTTGTAGAAGAAATAGATCATAGTTCTTTCATATCTCCCCAATTGTCTCCTGTTTCTGCATTGGCGACAATAGGAACACCTTTTGTTTCCTTTTTTGAAAGTACCGTTTCCATAATTTCTTTTATCTTCGGTACAATCTCCTGCTCCTTCCCTTTCTGTATCTCGAATACTAATTCATCATGAACCTGCAGAAGCATATGAGCATCTTTGTTTTCAATATATTTATTCACCTCTACCATTGCCATTTTTACAATATCAGCCGTTGCTGTTCCTTGTATTGGAGCATTAATTGCCATTCTCTCTGCTTGGGCTCGGATATATGGAAGGGGTGATTTCAATCCAGGGAAATAGCGCCGACGTCCAAAGAGTGTTTCTGTATACCCTTTTCGTGTTGCATCTTGTTTTACCTCTTCGAGATATTGTGAGAGTCCCGTAAATCGTTCAAAATAGGTGTTGTAGAACTCTTGTGCTTCTTTTCTGTCTGTTCCAAGATTAGTTTTGAGTGCATTTACCCCCATTCCATAGAGGATACCGAAGTTAATTACCTTTGCTTTACGTCGCATTTCCTTTGTTACGTCACTTTGTGGCACATCAAAGACGGAGGCAGCAACAGCAGTGTGAACATCTTCTCCATTTTTGAAAATACGGATAAATGTCTCGTCTTCTGAGAGAAATGCTGCAACACGTAATTCAATCTGAGAATAATCGAGAGCCGCAAGCACATATCCTTTTTGTGGCACAAATGCATGTCGGATACGTCTCCCTAACTCTGTTTTTATCGGTATATTTTGAAGATTAGGATGTTGGCTAGCCATTCGCCCTGTTGTTGTTCCTGTTTGGAGAAATGTTGCATGGAGCCTATCCTTCTCAAGCATTTTTGGAAGATTATCAATATATGTCGACAGTAGTTTTTGTAATTCTCGGTATTCAAGGATATGAGGGATAATAGGGTGCGAATCTTTGAGTTTCTCAAGCTCTGATTCTCGTGTTGATCGAGCACCGGACGCTGTTTTCTTTTGGTTCTTGGCAGAGAGTTCGAGTGTGTCAAAAAGAATCTCTCCAAGTTGCTTTGGGGAGTTGATGTTAAATTCCTCACCTGCTTCTTTCCATATTTTCTTTTGAATCTTTTCAAGTTTCGAATGGTATTCCTTTGAAAGTTTTTTGAGATAGTCTGCGTCGATAGTGATTCCTCGTTCATTCATTTTTTTGATGATAGGGATAAGGGGTTTTTCGATATTATTGAACAGATCGGTAAGGTTTTTCTTTTTAATCTCATCAAAAATTACTTTTTTTGCTTCCTTGAATGTGTGTTTCTTTGTGTGTGAAAGAATATCATCAAGTGTTGGGTTGGTTATATTTGAATCAACAAGCCAGAGTGCAACAGCAGTTTCTTGGAGTTCTTCTTCTGCAACCTTTTCTTGTTCTTTTTCTGTATGGACATTCTCTATCCCAAACACATCTCGCACGCGGTTGGTAAGGGTGCGAAATCCGAGTTCTGCAAAGAGATCTATAATCTTTTGCACATCAAGTCCTTCTTTCCATTTTTTTTGAGGAAGAGTAAACGTTATCGGTGCATCTCGTCTAATAGTTGCGAGCATTCGTGAGAACTCTGCGTCCTCTTTGTGCTCAGTAAGGAGGTTAATGATTCGTTTTTTTATCCCCTTCTCTTCAAGAGAATCTATCTCTTTGTATATTGCATCAATATCTCCACATTCAGTAATGAGTGTGGTTGCTGTTTTGTCTCCAATACCTGGTATACCTGGAATGTTGTCAGACGGATCACCACGCAATCCTTTATAGTCAGGGATGAGCTTTGGTCCGAATCCAAATCGATCGTGCACACCTTTTTCATCGTAGAGTATTGTATCGTTAATCCCCTTCTTAAGGGTAAGTACTTGTACTTTTTTCTTTGAAACAAGTTGGAGAGTATCCATGTCTCCTGAGGCAATAATGATTTCAATTTCTTTATCATCTTTTGTTTGTTCAACAATTGTTCCGAGGATGTCATCTGCTTCAAATCCTTCTGCTTCGAAGATGGGGATATTGAATGCAGTGAATAGTTCTCGTGCGCGTGCAATTTGTTTGGAAAGGTCTTCGTCTTGTTCCTTCCTATTCGACTTATATCCATCAAATAGTTCGTGTCGATAAGTTGGCTTGTGTAAATCAAAACACGCAGTGATGTAATCAGGGTTGAGATCTGTGATTATTTTAATAAGCATGGCAGAGAGCCCATAGAGAGCTCCTGTTGGTTCCCCTGTTTTTGATGATGAGAAATCAGGAAGCGCATGATATGCACGATGAATAATTGCGTAGGCGTCGAGGAGAATTATTTTTTTCTTTTCTTGTTTAGGCATAGTCTATTTCTCGGGTAGTGTCGTTAATGAATGAGAATAAAAGAGTGGTTGCATCTTGTGGTATTGCTTCTGGTACTTTTTCTGGCCACTCAACACAGATGAGATTCTTGTTGTCTGAGAGTAGTTCCTTGAAACCAAGATGAAAGAGTTCGTCTGCTGATTCAAGACGGTATGCATCAATATGGATGAGAGTATTAAAAAAAGGGTGATTCGGAATAGTATATGATTTTTGGATAACAAACGTTGGGCTTGTGAGAGCTTGTTGTATGTTGAGAGCTTTGGCGAGAGATTGGGTGAAAGTGGTCTTTCCTGCCCCTAGATCACCCTTGAGTGCGAGGACTGTTGCACCTTCTTTCTCGGTGAGGTTGTGGAGGAAAGAAGATGCTTCTTTTTCCATTTCGGCTTGTGAATAAAGGGTTTTTTTCATATTTAGGTATATATACTATATCATGAAAAAGTACTTGACTTTTATGTATTTAGGTGATATTATATATTCAGAATCAATACTCTAACAAGGAAGGAGGACGTTATGTCCACCAAGCTCTTTATCATCGTTATGTTTGTTTTGGGTCTTTTGACCCTTCCGGCTACTGCAGGTGACTATGGTCGTGAATGGCTTCGTGATCGTGATTACGTTGCCAGTACGTATGGCCGACAGATTGCTGTTCAACAGCGTACGGTCAGTCACGTTCAAGTGCGCCGTCGCACGGTGACTGATGGCGCTGGGAATATCATTTCCCAAACTACTGACACCACCGTCACACCCGTTCGTCAGGAAAAAACGGTTATTGTTAACCGTCCTCAGATTCCGGTGCGAACGGGTTACTACGGATCCACCGGCTACTATCGTAGTCGAGATGACTGTCGTCCACGCCGAGTAATTCGTCGAGATGGCTGTTATAGCGTCCCCCGCCGAAGCGGCACTTCTGTTCGAATTGGTGTTCAAACGGATAACTTCAGTTTTGGTATTGGATACCGGAACCGATAGAAACAAGCATCGTAGCGCCCGGGCGTCAGCATACTTCATGTGTGCTGGCGTCTTTTTGTTTCTCCTGTGTGATATCATTAAAGAAATGATTCAGTTCAACGAAGAGAAACAAAATAGAGAACTTGGAGAGCTCCGCAAACGAGAAGAGGAGAATTTGGTTAAGACACTTTCTTCAAAATATGGTATCCCCTATGTTGATCTTGGACCTGTTCCGATAAATCAAGATGCACTTCGTGTTATCCCCGAGGCAGATGCAAAAAAAGCTTTTATCGCACCCTTTAATCGGATTGATAAGAAGGTGCAGATTGCGGTTCGTTCTCCTCAGAATAAAGAGACACTTCAAGCTATCGAGAAGCTCAAAGAAAAAGGGTTTCAACCTATTACTTTTATGGCATCGAGTGCAAGCATTGAAAAAGCGTGGAGTCGCTATGCAGACCTTTCTCTTTCGTTCGAAACATCAGGAGGTGCGCTCGATATTTCAAGTGATCAAATTCAGAAATTTATTGATGAGAGTCGCTCACTAACTGATATCAAGAAAATGATTGAAGAGACGCTTCATATGGAGCGTCGTTATCGTGTCTCACGCATTCTTGAGATTATCGTTGCAGGTGCGCTTGCTACAAAAGCGTCCGATATTCATACCGAACCAGAAGAAAATGATGTGAGACTTCGTTATCGTCTTGATGGTGTCCTTGTTGATATTGTGCGTCTTGATAATGACACATATCGTCTACTTCTGTCTCGGATTAAATTACTCTCTGGATTGAAATTGAACTTGAAGAAAAATGCACAAGATGGTCGTTTTACCATCCGTCTTTCAGATACTGATATTGAAATTCGTACCTCAATTCTCCCAGGGGCGTATAACGAATCAATCGTACTTCGTGTTCTCAATCCTGATGCAATTAATGTTCCTCTTGAGGAAATGGGAATCAATGAACGATTGTTTAAAGTGATTGCGCAAGAGATCAAAAAACCAAACGGTATGATTCTCACCACCGGACCTACTGGATCAGGAAAAACAACAACACTGTATGCCTTTTTGAAAAAGATTTATTCAACAGAGACAAAGATTTTGACGATTGAAAATCCGATTGAATATCATCTTGATGGTATTGTGCAAACACAGACAACGAAAGGATATACCTTTGAGTCAGGACTTCGAGCGGCACTTCGACAAGACCCCGATGTCATCATGGTTGGTGAGATTCGAGACAGAGAAACAGCAGAGATTGCAGTCAATGCAGCTCTGACTGGTCACCTTGTATTCTCTACCCTTCACACAAATAACGCGGCAGGAACATTTCCTCGTTTGATTGATCTTGGCATCAATACAAAAGTCATTACCTCTGCGATGAATCTTGCTCTTGCACAGCGTCTAGTTCGTCGCATTGATCCTGCGTTTAAAAAAGAAGTGGTGATTGAAGGAGAGGATAAAGAAATAGTTATGCGTATCCTTGAGAGTATTACCGACAAGTCATATCTTGAAGGAGTACAGACAGAAAAAATGTGGGTACCAGATGTTCCTGAGGGTGAAGTATCAAATGGGTATAAGGGACGTATTGGGCTTTTTGAGGGTATCCTTGCTGATGAGAATGTTGAGAAAGCGCTTCAGGATAATCCAGGTGAGCGTGATATTTGGGAAGCCGCCAAAGGACAAGGTATTTTGAATATGAAACAAGATGGGGTGATAAAGGTACTCAAGGGTATTACAACACTTGAGGAAGTGAGGAGGGTGATTGATTTGGATGAATAAAAGAAAAAATAAAATTTACGAACACATTATCATGTGTTCCAACGAGTAATCCCCTTGCCTAGGCAAGGGGATTATGGATAATAAGGGGTATAAAGTTTTGTTTCCAACAATTATCGAAGCGATAAACCTCGAAGCAACACTTTTCATAAGCGTACAAAAAGTTAAATCAATCATCTAAGGAGAAACACAGCATCATATCGTAAAGATATGGACCATGTTATCCTCGACAAAAAATTAGGAAGTCGTAAGACCACGTTGCTTAGAGGTTTATAGTTTCGATGTATGGAAAGATCAAAGAGTCCCGAAGGGCTCTTTTTTTCATCTCCGTCCTTCCGAAGATGATTGTATACTAGCATAGTAGTTTCTGTTTGTCAAGTACTTTTCTGTATTTCGTCTAGTTCGTGATAAAATACATACACTACTATGCAGACGAATGAGAAAGATAACATAGAGGCAAAAGAAGGTCAATTCCTTGATAAGACCCTTCGTCCACAGACATGGGAGGAATATATTGGTCAAGAATCAATAAAAAATAACCTTCATATCCTTCTGACTGCCGCCAGAGAGCGTGAACACTCACCCGAGCATCTCCTCTTTTATGGCCCACCAGGGCTAGGAAAAACAACTTTAGCCCATTTGATCGCTCATGAGCTTGGTGCTCAGATGAAAGTGACCTCAGGGCCTGCAATTGAGAAAGTTGGTGATTTAGCCTCCATTTTAACCAACCTTGCACCTGGGGATATCCTGTTTATAGACGAGATTCATCGCTTGAATAAAGCGGTTGAAGAGCTATTGTACCCCGCGATGGAATCAGGGTCCTTAGATATCATTATTGGTAAAGGACCGTCGGCTCGCAGTATTCAATTAGACCTTCCTCCATTCACCCTTATCGGTGCCACAACTCGCATTTCTCTCCTTTCCTCCCCTCTTCGATCACGGTTCTCTGGTGGTGTGTATCGAATGGTATTTTACTCTGAAAAAGAAATTGGAGATATTATTGCCCGTTCATCTGGCGTTCTTGGTATTTCAATACATGATGATGCAGTGGCTGAAATTGCTCGCCGAAGTCGTTTTACCCCACGTACCGCCAATCATTTTTTGAAACGATGTCGTGATTATGCTCAAGTGAATAAAAAAGAGAGTGTTGATCTTGAAACAGTAAGAGCATCTCTTGATATGCTTGGTATTGATACCGTTGGTCTATCAGATGCAGATAGAGATCTCCTATGGACAATCGTTGAGAAGTTCAAAGGAGGGCCTGTTGGGTTAAACACCCTTGCGGTATCTCTTTCGGAAGACGAAGGAACACTTGAAGAGTTTAACGAACCATACTTGATACAGATTGGTTTTCTTGAACGGACCCCTCGAGGACGGAAGATTACCGATGAAGCGCGAAAGCATCTTGAATTATAAAAAAGAATCGGTAGATTATAGGAACTAGTTATTGTAATGTAGAAAATACTATGTCAGGACATAATAAATGGTCAAAAATTAAACACAAGAAAGCAGCAACAGATGCTGCGAAGAGTAAGGTTTTTTCAAAACTAAACCGACTTATTACCACCGAGGCAAAAAAAGCAGGAGGTGATGTGAATTCACCTGGATTAAAAACTGCTATCGAAAAAGCAAAGAAAGCAAATATGCCAGGAGATACCATTGATCGAGCGGTAAAAAAGGCCTCAAGTGATAATAGCGCTGAGATGTCCCCTGTGACATATGAAGCATATGGTCCAGGTGGTGTTGCAATCATTATCGAAGGTCTCACTGATAATAATAATCGAACAGCAGCAGAGATTCGACACATTCTTTCAAAAAATGGTCTTGAACTTGCTGCCACAGGTTCTGCATCATGGGCATTTACCAAAGAAGGAGCTGAGTGGACACCAAACACCACTGTTGCTATTTCAGATGATGATGCTGAGAAATTAGGGCGTATTGTAGAGGCACTTGAGGATAATGATGATGTACAAGATGTCTACACCAATGCAGCAGAATAATCAGCGTGTCCTTGCTATAGACCCTGGGTATGAACGCCTTGGGGTTGCTATACTGGAGAATGATACACTCCTTTTTTCTGATTGTATTCAAACATCAAAAAATCTCTCTCATCCAGAAAGATTACAAGGGATTGGTGATGCTGTTCTCGCTATCATCAATAAATATTCTCCTGATGTTCTCGCTATAGAGAAGTTGTTTTGGGGAACCAACCAAAAAACAGCTCTCCTTGTGTCAGAATCACGCGGTGTGGTGCTTTTAGAGGCTGCACGGGCAGGACTTCATATTAGGGAGTTTTCTCCTGCAGAGATTAAAATAGCGGTTACAGGGCACGGGAGAAGTACTAAAGATCAAATCATTAAAATGGTTCCGAAAATCATTTCTATAGAGAAAGATATTAAATTTGATGACGAATATGATGCAATTGCAACAGGGCTGACGTGTCTTGCAACAAGGGAGTTTTAGAAAGTGATTTTTGATAATCTTTTTATTAGATCCTGATGATCTTTTGTTTGTTGTCTTTCTATGTAGACAGCTAATTCGTCTAGAGTATAGCCATCATATTTTGGTTGTAGACCATTTAACTGACATAAGACTTCAAAACAGAGAACCGCAGTTCTCTTATTACCATCTGTGAATGGGTGATTCTTTATTAGAAAATAAAGATAAGCAACTGATTTCTCCTCATTATTACTGTAGATTTCTTTACCGAAGTATTCTGAATTTATGTTATGAACCAAAGAATCAACCTTGGCGAAGGATTCTTTGGTTATCTCAAAAGAAATTAACTTTCTTTTATTGAGTAGTTTGTAAATCTCGCATACGGTCTGCGACATTATCAGTTGAAATTTCCTTTTTGCCTTGGTCATAATCTTGTAGAGATTTCAATACTGAAAAATTGTCACGAAGTTCTTTTTCCGCTACCTCTCTTATATGTGTATTATTTTTTGTGAAAAACTTCTTAAATATTTTCATAGATACTTAAACCATATCACATTTTTTACTATTGAGAATACAGAATTCTGCCACCAGAGATATCCACAAGTGATGTTCATTCTGTCCTATTGCAAAAGAATGTGTATTTGATACAACTATCAGAAACAGATTAAAAGTAGATCATATTTTTGTATATGAACAACGAAGATGAGTTGTACTTAGATGAAGATGAGGTAGAAGAGGATGGGGACGATGATGTGTTCGATCCTGATGACTACGATCTTGAGGATGAAGAAGATTTTTAAAAAACACCCGCATATAGCGGGTGTTTTTTATTTGTTTTGATTAAGTATTTTATATTGAGAAAGGATACTCTCTATCATAGTGTTCATTGAAAATCTTTGATTAAAAGTACTCGAGAGAATAGCGTTCCCCTGGGTCACATCTTTTATCTTTGATGCAAGTACTTTTGTGTCTTTAGGATCAACAAGATTCATAGGTATACATGTCGACATTTCAACAACACCACCGACGCGTGTGGCTATAATAGGAATGCGCGCACGAGAAGCCTCAATGAGTATATACGGGAGTCCTTCTTTTACTGATGGTAATACGAGTGTATCTAATCCTGATAATAAGGCTGAGGCATTATCAACAAAACCTACCAACATGAAATTGTTATCTAATCCGCGTTCCGTAATTTCTTTTTGTAATTCATGACGTAAATGACCTTCACCAAAAACAACAAATAAGTAGTGTGGATTCTCTCTTACCACAAGCTCTGCAGCTCCTATCAAATAGATAATACCTTTTGTTGCGTAGAGATTAGCGACAGCACCGATTATTTTTTGTGGGGTGAAATTGACGTGGGCTAGCTTCATTATTTTGTCGCGGGCTTCTTCTTTTGTGTATAAAAGACTGTCTTCTTGAATTCCGTTGTATATAACAACACCCCTATTCTTTCTGATGATTGTATATTTCTTTCCGATCTCCAAATCTTTTTCTGATACACAAATATATGTGTCGATGAAAAATGAGCTACACAACTCGATAGTAATATACAACAGTTTCTTAACAACAGACATTGGTTCCTGAAAAACAAATCCGTGGACTGTATAGACAATACGCGAACCTGCTAGTTTTCCAGCGATAGCACCGAGTACCCCAGCTTTCGTACTGTGTAGATGTACTATATCGAACTTGTTTTTTTTGATATACCGGTAGAGATTGATGAGTGCTCGAATATCTCTGAGAATATGTATATCTCTTGCTAGATATCTACACACAGAGAGTTTGTTATTTGTAAATCCTTGTTTTTTTAATTTTTCAAAAAGCCATTGATCATGTGGATTCTTCTGCTCTCCAGTCATGACAAAGATATCGTGTCCATGATGAGAAAGTGCACTTACTGTATCGAGTACATTTTTTTGGGCACCGCCGTTCTCCCCTTGCGTGATGATGTGTAGTATTTTCATTAATGAAGTCATTATAGTAAGGATTGCTCTTATACTCAATTGTCTATTGCTTTTTTATGTATATGTACTATAAAAGGGATAGAAACTGTTTATCACAGCACAATACCTTTAAAGGAAGGGCTACAAAATGCTTAAAATTGAGAAGTTAATTGCAGACGAAGAAGCCGGGCAACACACTCGTGTTTTGTATGAAATCATCAGTGGTACTGATGATTGTGATGAGAAAGTAGCAGCAAGAAATGGTTTTGAGATGCTCGTCGGTGTTTTTACGGTAGTCGGAGTGCTTCTTTTTATTATTCTTGCTTTTGCTTTTTTTGAAAAAGTAACAAACATAGAACTTATTAAAGTACTCTCTGGATACCTGATTATGTTTGGTTTTGCAGGTCTTGCACTTGCCACAATACACCAAGTGAAGTTTGGGAAACACTTACATGCCTGCAGGGAAATTGAGAGGCGAGTATCAGTATCACTTAAAGAGAGTGTAGATATCCCTCCTGAGTTTTTTCGCTGTGAAACCCGTAGTCTTATTGAGATTGCAACAACTGATTTGGTAAGACTTGCGAGTTCAGAACTTGAATGGATCAAACGTGTAGGCGAAGAAAAGGACCCCATGGAAATGGCTACGGTAAATAATATCCTTTTAGAAAAAAGGGAGAAATTTCAAAAAAGGTATAATCTGTTTCGTGATCTGTTGCTTACCCCTTATACTTACGAGTTTTATTATGAAAAAGCTCGTAAGGAACGTGGGGAGAGTGAAGAAAACCATACTTACTCTATTTTTATGTAGTATACTTTTAGATAGACTAGAAAGAAGTTTTTTATGGAGATCGAGATCTGATTCCATCTAACAAAAACCACCAGTTCATACTGGTGGTTTTATTTATTTCACTTCTATTTTTATAAATCGTTTCTTTCCAATCTTTAGCGTCAGTGGTCCTTCTATTGTTTCGTGGATGTTAGTAATTGGTGTTTCTGTGTCGGTGTTTTTTATTCCCCCCTCTTCAGCAAGTCGTTTGAATTCAGATTTTGAGGAAATGGTGTTTGCTTCAAGCAGAACATCTGAGAGTTTTGTTCCTTTGTTGGTGGTTACCTTTGGTGTGTCTTCTGGAATACCACCTTTATTAAAAGTTTGTATAAAATCTTGTTCTGCCAGCTGCGCCTTCTCTTTGTTGTGGTAGAGGGTGACAATTTCTCGTGCAAGTCGCATCTTTGCTTCTTTTGGATGAATATTGTTTGTTGCCTTCTCTATTTCTTCTTGTGAAAGTTCAGTACAAAGAAGGAAATATTGTGGAATGAGTTCATCTTTCATCGACATGATTTTTCCATACATATCAGATGGCTCATCAAGAATAGTGATGATGTTTCCCCAACTTGTTGACATTTTTCGTCCATCAGTTCCTTCAAGCATTTGGATAGTGAGGACGTCTTGCTCTTTCATACCGTAGTGTTTTTGGATAATTCGTCCTGCCTTGAGATTGAAGAGCTGATCAAATCCCCCAAGCTCAATGTCTGCTTTTACTTGTACTGAATCATATCCTTGCATGAGTGGGTAGAGAAATTCTCGCAGAGACACCTCTGTTCCACTCTCAAAACGTTCTTTGAAATTTCGTCGAGATGACATTTGCTGTACAGAAAAACTTTCTGCAAGTTCGGCAATTTCTTGGAATCCAAGTTTTGAAAGCCATGTGCTATTGAAATGAAATTCTACTTTTGATACATCAATAATTTTTCCTACTTGTCGCTTGTAGTCTTTAATATTTTCTTTAATTTTCTCTTTTGAAAGCATTGGACGCTTATCAAGTTTGTCAGAAGGGTCCCCCACTTGTGCAGTGAAGTCTCCGACAATGAAAACAATTTGATGTCCGAGGTCTTGGAACGCTTTTAGTTTTCGCAGTACAATTGCTCGTCCAATGTGGATTCGTGCTCCTGTAGGATCAAATCCGAGTTTTACCCTAAGTTGTTTTCCTGAGAGAAGTTTCTTCTCAAGATCTTCTTTAACAAACACGTCTTCGACTCCTCGGGTCAGAATATCGTGTATCTTCTCTTTGTCAGTATTAATTGTTGGTTGTGTTGAAAAAAGCCTCATAGTACTCATACTTTAGCATTTTTTGGTGTACACTAGAAGACATGACATTCCTCAAAAAACATAAGAAGATTATCAAAAATATTCTCAGTATTTGCATTGGTATTGGTATTCTTGGGGCTGGTATTATTGTTCTTTGGATTTCAACATTCCAGATTCCTACCCTTGATTCGTTTAATGAGCGAAAAGTGACAGAATCGACAAAAATATACGACCGAACAGGTGAGGTGTTGCTCTATGACCTCTATCAAGACATCAAACGAACCATTATTCCTTTTGATGAAATTTCACCCTATATCAAAAATGCAACTATTGCTATTGAGGATGATGTTTTTTATGAACACAATGGTGTTCGTCCTGTTGCATTTTTGCGGGCAGCTCTTGCTAATCTCATGAGTATGGATTTTGGCCAAGGAGGATCAACAATTACCCAACAGGTGGTTAAGAACTCTGTGTTGACGAAAGAAAAGACAATTACACGTAAATTGAAGGAGTGGGTGCTTGCAGTACGCTTAGAACAAGTATTGGAAAAAGATGATATTTTAAATATTTACCTTAATGAAAACCCATACGGAGGAAGTGTGTATGGTGTTGAAGAAGCAAGTCAACGGTTCTTTGCCACAAGTGCCTCTGATATTAGTCTTGCGCAGGCTGCTTATATTGCCGCCCTTCCTCAAGCTCCTACATATTACTCTCCGTATGGAAACCATCTCGACGCTTTGGAAAACAGAAAAAATCTGGTACTTGCAAAAATGCTTGAGAATAATTTTATTACCGAATCAGAATATGAATATGCCCTTTCTGAAGAAGTTGAGTTTCAGCCTCAAAGTGAGTATGGCATAAAAGCACCTCATTTTGTTATTTATGTACGAGAATTGCTGACTGAAAAATATGGTGAGGATGCAATATTGAATAACGGACTTACTGTTCGTACCACTCTTAATTATGAATTCCAGGAAATTGCTGAAGAAATCGTTAAAAGAAATGCCTTAGAAAATACGGAGAATTATAATGCAGAAAATGCAGCGCTGGTTGCTGTTGATCCTGAGACAGGAGAGATTCTCACCATGGTTGGGTCTCGAGATTATTTTGATGAAGAGATTGATGGAAACTTTAACATCGCTCTTGCAGAGCGTCAGCCAGGTTCGGTGTTTAAGCCATTCGCCTATGCGACTGCTTTTTCAAAAGGATATACACCAGATACCATTTTGTTTGACCTCAAAACACAATTTTCGACTGCGTGTTCTGTTACTAATTTAGAAATTGAAGGAGATTGTTATGCCCCATCAAACTACGATGGTACATTCCACGGTCCAATGAGTATGCGTGATGCACTTGCCCAGTCAGTAAACGTGCCAGCTATCAAAACACTGTATCTTGCGGGGATGAAAGACACCTTAAATTTGGCTAAAAATATGGGTATTACTACCTTAGGTGATATTGATCAGTATGGACTCACACTTGTACTTGGTGGTGGTGAGGTGAGCCTTTTAGATGTGGTAAGTGCGTATGGTGTTTTTGCAAATGAAGGGGTGCGAGTTCCGTATACAGCAATTCTTGAGGTGACGGATAAAAATGGAACTGTCTTAGAAAAATACGAACCCTACGGCACACAAGTGCTTGATACTAATGTTGCACGACAAATTTCTGATGTTCTTTCTGATAATGTAGCTCGGACACCTGCTTTTGGTGCCAATTCATATTTATACTTTGGGAATAAAGATGTTGCCGCAAAAACAGGAACCACAAATGATTATCGTGATGCCTGGATTGTTGGTTATACCCCACATATTGCGGTTGGAGCATGGGCGGGAAACAATGATAATAGTGCTATGGAAAAACGAGTTGCCGGCTTTATTATCGCCCCTCTCTGGAATGAATATATGAATGCCATTCTTCCTTCTCTTCCTGAAGATTACTTTACATCACCTGAGTCAGTGGAAAATCCCCTTGCAATGCAAAAACCAATCATTCGAGGAGAATGGCTTGGGGGCATCTCACACCTTATTGATACTTCAACAGGAGACTTAGCGGATGATAGTACCCCAATTGAGTCTCTTGGGGAGATACGCACAGGTGGTGTACACTCCATTCTTCATTGGGTATCAAAAAAGGATCCAAATGGTCCTATCCCACAGAATCCAAATGAAGATCCTCAGTATAGATACTGGGAATATCCGGTTTCCCGATGGGTAGATACACAAGGAATAGATTCAGCTACTGATGCTGACGTACCTGACAGTGTTAGCAATGCGCATCGTGATGAGAATAAACCTGAGGGTGAGTTTATTCTTTTGAAGAATTCATATGATAGTGATGAAACTGTTACCCTTCGTATGCGCACAGAGAGTGAGTTTGATATTGAAAAGATTGAGTTTTATATCAATAGTGAATATATTGGGTCTTCGACACGAAGTCCGTTTAGCTTCTCATTTGTACCTCACACAATTGAGGGAATTCGGGAAACAAATGAGGTTCGTGCTGTTATCTACGATGAGGTGAATAACAAAACAGAGGTGATAGATACACTTAACGTATCTCTCTAATACCCTTTTCTTTAAAGTGTGGAAGGAGTGTTTCTTTTTTGAGAAAGAGATGGTTTTTAAGTGCGGAACTTCCTGTAATGTAGATAGTATCCTCTTTTATCCTAAAATCCTTCTCAGAAAGAGTAATATGACACACGGAAGCAATTGTATCGATAATAAACTGCTCTTTTTCTTTCTTTTCAGAAAGAAGTTGTGAGAATTTTGAAAGAAAACCAGAAACACCGTTCATGTTATTTACTCATTGGCATGGCTAGGTATAAAAAGTTATTACCCGATACCCCTTTAATAATCATTGGTTTTGTGGGTCCACTAAATAAAAGTGTAATTGAATCATCTTCAATTGATTGAAAACTATCGACAATATATTTGTAGTTGAAATTGAGCTCCACTTTTTCTCCTTGTGTTTTAGCCTCTATCTTGGTGGTATTTTCCCCAACGTCACTATTCTCTGTTGTACAAATAAATTCGTTCTTTGTTGGATCAACAAGAAGATTAATTTGATTAAATTTATTTGAAAATATATTTGCTGTTTTGAGACCATGAAGAAAATCTTTTTTGAGAACAGATACTGTTGTTGAGTCTTCATGAGGGATAATTTTCTCGTAATCAGGAAAGAGTCCTTCAACAAGACGGGAAATGAGAAGAATAGTTTCTGTTTGTACCATCATTTGTCCATCAAAGACATATACTTGTATGTCTTCATTTATTCCATCAAGTATTTTGATGATATCAGGAATGTTTTTTACCGGGATAAGCATATCAGTAATCTCTGTTGGTTTTTTCATTTTTTGCTTCTTCTCAGCAAGACGGAATGAGTCTGTTGCTACAAAAACAACATCAGTATCTTTTGTAGTGATAAAGACACTTGAAAGTTCTGGCTTCATACTTGAAACAGCTGCTGCATACCAGACGGATTTTAATCCTTCCAAAAAGCTTTCTGAGTGCATTGAGAAGGGGGTCACGTCTGTTTCCTTGGGGATAAGGGGGAAGTCTTCATCTGAGACAGTTTTGATGGTTGTGGAGCTTGTGGCGGTTGTTACTGTAAGTGTGTTTTCTTTTGTTTCAAGAGTTATTTTTTGATCTGAAAGATTTGAAAGGAGTGCAGTGAATACTGATCCAGGTATAGCAACTTTTCCTTCTTCGATAATTTTACTTTGAACAGTCAATTCAACACCAACATCAAGGTTTGTTGCTTTGATGGTCAATCCATCTTTTGTTGCTTCAAAAATAATGTACGAAAGAATGGGAAGGGTGAGGTTTTTCCCTGTTACCTTCTCTGCCTTACTTACGGCTTCTTGAATCTTTTCTTTTACACATTCTATCTTCATATATATGTTATTTATTTTTTATATAAAACATCTATTACTTCTATTAGTCTTGTGTATAAGTGGATAACTAATGAAAAGTGTTTGTTTGTAATGGATTTGTGTCATTTTAGTTCTGTGCTTTTTGTGGATAACCTTTGGTATATATTTTTATTCTGTGTAGAGGTTATTTCTATCCCCCAGTATCCCCACCCTTATACACACTATACCAACATGGATCTGATCTGATTTATCTCCTGTGCAAGTACGTCGTTTCGGTCGAGTTCTGTTTTTATTTTTTCACATGAATGAATAACTGTTGTGTGGTCTCTTCCCCCTAGCTTCTGTCCAATTGATGGGTATGAGATATTAAAATCTTCTCTGAGGATGTACATGATAATCTGACGAGGTTTGATAACTTCTTTACGTCGTGTTTTTTCGTAGATGACATTCTCAGTGATGTTGTAATAGTCAGAGATAATCTTTACCACCTCTTGTGGAGACTTAAGTTTTGGTCGTTGAGCGGTATCTTTGATGAGGTATTTTATTTCATTGATGGTAAGGTCTCGTTTTTTGAGATCTGCTTGGCAAGCAAGGGTGTTGAGAACTCCTTCAAGTTCTCGGATGTTAGTAGTGATATTTGATGCGAGGTACTGTAATATATCGTCTTGTAGGATAATTCCGTTATTTCTAGCCTTATTTTTCAAAATAGCCATACGTGATTCAACATCAGGTGATGGAATATCAACAATCATACCGGCACCGAAGCGTGACTTGAGCCGATCCTCAAGATTATTGATGTAATTAGGGTGCTTATCAGATGAGAAGATAATCTGTTTATTGTTGTCGTAGAGATAGTTGAACAAGTGGAAGAGTTCTTCTTGTGATTTTTCTTTTCCAGTGAAGAATTGAATGTCGTCCATAATGAGGACATCATACTTTCGATACTTTTCTTTGAAGTTATTAGCCTTCCCTACTTGAACTGAGTTGATATAGTCGAGGGTGAATTTTTCTGAGGTGACGTAATACACATTCTTTTTGTCGTACAATTTTTTTATTTGATTTCCTATTGCTTGGATGAGGTGAGTTTTTCCGTGTCCAGTGTTTCCATAGATAAAGAGTGGGTTGTAAACAATACCTGGTCGTTCAATAACCGCTTGGGCCGCTGCATGAGCAAGTTCGTTGAAGGGACCTATAACAAATGAGTCGAAGGTGTATCGTGGATTGAGATTATCCTCTTTATTTACATAATGTTCTTCGAGTGGAAGGGTGTTTGTCACTGATTCGTGTACACTCTCCTCATCTTTTTTGTGTTTATGAGGATTACTTTTAGATACAACATATTCAATACCCCGAATATCCTCTGCAAGAGATCGGAGGTTTTTGAGAAGAAAAGTGTGGTATTTTGTTGAAAGCCATTCACGAGCGAAGGCATTGGGGACACCAATATGCACTGTTCCCCCATCTTTCTTGAGAATGAAGGTATCTTTAAACCATGTATTGAAGTTTGGTTTTGAGATAGAGAGCTCTACCTCTGTAAGTACCTTTGTCCACAATTGTTTATCGTCCATAGAATTACTGAGTATTATATCTTGTTAGAGATATATGAACACTTGAATGATTGTCTCATTTATGTTAATAAGTTGTGTATAAACTGTTGATGAAAGTATGGTTCATATGTACTTGCTCATCGAGTAAAGACTGTTTATAATTCATCGAAATATTATGTCACAAACATATCAACCTAAAAAAAGGAAACGAGCACGAACGCATGGATTTTTGACACGAAAGCGAACAGCTGGAGGACGAAACATCATCAAGCGACGTCGAGTGAAAGGGCGAAAAAAGCTTGCAGTATAGCGTTTTTTCTCTATGGTTCCTCGTATACACAAGGTATCAACAGAACTCTTCTCTTCTCTCTCCTCTGTAAAAGGAAAAACTTTTATTCTTCCTTTTGGGACTCTGAAAGTATACACAGCCACTACGGATATTCCGAAAGTGGCTGTTGTTGTATCAAAGAAAGTATCAGGTAAAGCTGTTGAGAGAAATGAGATTAAAAGAAAAGTGTTTGGTGTGTTTGAGAGATTTCTTACTAATTTAGAACCTTTAGTATATGTGGTGTATATGAAGAAAGGTGGAGAGGTGTCGGGTGAGGAGTTGGAGAAGGTGCTTACAGAATCTCATTTTCTTGATATATAGGTATATCTGGTCTAGAATACCTCTATGATTTCTTCATTATTCAACATTTCTCTCTATCAACCCTTGTATAATGGGTTGATTTTTCTTATCGACGTCCTGCCGTTTGTAGATGCGGGTGTTGCCATCATTATCTTTACTATCATTGTTAAGTTCATCCTCTATCCCCTTTCAAAAAAAGCTGTTATTACCCAGTTTCGAATGAAGCAGATTGCTCCAGAGCTTGAGGAAGTAAAAGAGCGATATAAAGATAATCAACAAGAACAAGCGGTGCAGACGATGAATCTGTACAAAAAGAACGGTATTAATCCGTTTGTGAGTGTATTGCTTTTATTTATTCAACTTCCTATTATTTTTGCTCTTTATTTTGTCTTTCTCAAATCAGGATGGCCACAAGTTGATACTGAATTATTATATTCTTTTGTGCGTGTGCCAGGTGAAATTAGTGTGTATTTCCTTGGTATTATTGATGTATCAGCAAAATCATGGGTACTTGCTATTGCCGCTGCGGTGACAAACTTCTTTCAGGTTCGTTTCTCAATGCCACCTCTTGCGGAGAAAAAAGAAGGAGAAAAGGCTTCGTTTAAGGATGATTTGGCACGAAGTATGCATATTCAGATGAAATATGTCCTCCCTATTATCATTCTTTTTGTGGCATACAATATTTCTGGAGCGGTTGCATTATACTGGGCAACAAGTAACCTGTTTACTATTGGACAAGAGTTAGTAATTAGGAGACACATAAAGAAACATGAATAATATCGTTATTGAAACAATAAAAGAGGTGTTAGATAGAATGGGTGTTGCGTATATTGATGTGGTTGAAGGTTCCCTTGAAGATATAGACACCATTCCCCTCTTCTTAGTTGTTACTGATAATCCAGAAGAACTTATTGGACGAGATGGAGATGTGTTTCGGGCGTTAAATTATATTGTTTCCCATATTGTTACCGAAAAAGATCCTGATGTTGAGCGATTTCAGATAGATGTTGATGGGTATTATAAAAAACAGATCGAATCTATAAAACAGAAAGCGCGGTTTGCAGCAGAGAGAGCACGGTCATTCAAGTCTCGTATTGAAATGGATCCAATGAATTCATTTGAGCGGATGATTGTACACTCAGTATTTGCTGAAAGTGCTGATATTGAAACACATTCTGAAGGTGATGGAAAAGATAGGAGAATAGTACTTGTATATACTGGAGAATAAAAAAACACCCTTTTGGGTGTTTTTTTAAAATGTTGTTATTGTTTCCTGATTTCTCACCTCTTCGAGGTTAAGTATCCAGAGTGAGAGGTCTTTTTTATTCATGAAGAGGAGGTGGTTTCCATCTTGAGAAAGTATTGGGTTGATAATATCCATCTCTTCTTCTGGGGTGTAGAGAGAACGTGACTCGAGGGTGTCGAGATTATATTCACGTACTTCATCGGTAAATGAAATAACTCCTTGGTACCAGTCTTCTGGATATGAGGCATTTGGAAGAGATGTTGGAGTACCGCAGATAACAGTTGTTTCGTTTTGGAAGGTACATTTTTCGGGGAGAGTTGCTGGAGAAAGAACGGAGATATCGTTTTTTGCAATATGTAATGCTTCAAAGAAGAGAGTGTTATTTTTGGTGTAGGTATACAACAATGTTGGAGAGAGGGGTGAACTTATCGCTGTAAGGCCTTTTTCAAAGAGTTCTTTGGAAAGTTTTCCGTTGGTTGTGGCACTGTAGAGGAGTGAGTTTGTGTTTGATGTTGTTTTTGAGGTAAGGATAAGTTCTTCTCCCCAACTAATATTCCAATCAGGGTACTGGATTGAGAATGATGAGCTATTTCCACCATTAGGATCACTTATCGTCACAGAGGCATCTGGAAGTGTTGGTATGGTGTAGGCAATTTTGTCTGTGTTTGGTGAGATAGTGAGACTGTCTATATTGTTTGGAAGATAGGTGGTTTCAGTTGATCGTATTTGTTCCGTTGAAGTTCCTGTTGTATCAAGAATATCAATGAAAACAGTTTCTTTTGTGTTGGTATTTGTGAGTCGTTGGTAGAGCACCCCTGATCCATTATTTGTCCAAAAAGCTTTATATATTTTTGGAATGGTGGTGTTTACTATTTTTGTAACAGTACTGTCTTGTGTTGATGCTTCAAAAATATGACCCGTTCCCCTGTCGACGAAACGTACGGTACTTGTGCCGATAAAGGTTGCTCCTGCAACGGGTGTCGATGAAAGTTCTCGAAGTGTTGTAAGGGGGACGACAACTTCTTGTTCAGGAAATTCTTCTTGTTGAATGTTTTCAGGTAGAGGTTGTTCTTGTCCAATACCAAGAAAATCAAATACACGGTCTGTTATCGGTGTATCACTAGTGGGTGTTGAAATCGGTGTTCCAAAGAAATAATACCGGATACCAAGAGCACCAAGGGTGATGAGGATAATAATGAGTAGTGTGATGAATATTTTTTTGAACATAATCCTAATTTATTAATCAACAACAGTACCTACTTGACACCCTTGGATAATTTTACCATTCAACTCATTTCTTTTTCGAAGTGTGTCTTTCCATGACTCGAGTCGTTCTGTACATATTTCCATGTTGGATTCTGTTGTTGTGCCAACCATTGTGCAAGCTGGCCTTAAGTCATCGAGACTTCCTGTATTTGAATAATAGAAACAAGCTTTTCGAGCAATAACACCAGATTCTAATGTATGCTCAGAGCTATTTTCAGGGGTAGCATTTTGTTCCTGGTCTTGTTGTGTTTCTTGGTTAATGTCTATATGGCACGTTGTTGAACCCTCTTCACACTCAAGACTATTAAGGTTTATTTTTATAAGATCTGGATTAATAGTATAAAGAATGAGCCATGAAGCACCGATAAGAAGGAGACCTAGTACAGCGTTTTTTAGTTTTCTCTTCCCTTCCTCTTTTTTACTATATGCATCTGTAGACATATATTGAATACCAGCGACAGTAATCATAATTACCGCAAGAACGGTCGCTGCACCAATACCGATCATGAACCATCCTTGAATATAATTTCCTAGTGACTCTGGCCCAACACTTGATATTTGCAGTATAGAAGGGAGTCCTTGTGCAAGAGGGGTGTAGTTTACCGAGGTATCTGCGTATGCTGTTGTTGCAAAAAAAGAGAGAAAATTCATATTAAAAATTAAGTGAAATATTTTGAATACTTGTTTGTAGGATGTTATTTGGATGTCTTATCTCAAGGGAAAGGTTGCTCGTACCACTCGTATCATCTGTTTTTCGAAGGGTCACATCTTGTCCTGTCTCGTTTATGTTTTGACTGTTTATCTTCCAGTTATAAGAAAGAGGTGTTTCGTTTGAGAAAAAGTAAGGAGTTGCATGAATAATGATCTCTTCTGATTCTACAGAAAAGATGTTTGTAAGTGTGTTATTGAAGAGAATACCGTAGAGAGGATTGTTTTCATAGAAATATGTGTGTGGAGTGTTTTTGAAAGATAATGTTGTTTCTTTTTTAGCGAGTGTTTCTCCGTTTGGATCAACAATTTCAAGTTCAATATCAACTGGGATGGTTATAAGTCCTCCTGTATAAGAGAATACGTTTTTAGCGAGTGTGTTTTGAGTAGCGACACTTCCGTTTACTCGCCATATATACTGAAGAGATGAGTCAGAATATGTTGTTTGTAGTTCTGGAAAAGCATATATAAGCACTGTCCCCTCTTTTACTACCTCAGTAGCACCTTGGTAGAACGGAGGGGTTGACCCATCAGCATAGATAAGAAAAGAGATATCAGATGGTGTTATTGTAATCGTTTTTGAGATAAAAGTACCTTTGGTGTCCTGTGCAGTGACTCGTATTGATACTGGAGAAGCGCCTAGGGTTACATTTATTTGTGTTTTTTCTGAATCAAAAAGTATTCCGTTGTTGTACCAACGTAGTGTCGATTCGTTAATTGATGTACCAAACGTAGAGAACTGTACAGTGACATTTTCTCCAGGTGTTGGGTATTGTGGTGATGCATCAAGGATGATTTGTGCGCCAATATTTTCTTGTACCTCGATATCACCTATTTCGATAGCTTGTGTGAGTTGTGGTATGTAGAAAAATGATAGGAGAATGAGTGGTAGAAAGATATATTTCATACCCGTTTATTATATCAAACCATAGACGATATAGTGTAATTGGCTGTGGGTATTAGGTAATTTTTGTAGGATTCTTTTTTCCTTTTACTTTTGATGCAAGGTTTAAACCTTTTGTAAAACGTGATGTTTCTCCTGTTTGTTGCTCCTTATCCTCTGCCCTACTCATAAGTATCATTAAAATAACACCAATGGTCCATCCGAAACCAAGAATGACACTTGCATCAAATCCGGGGATAGCCTCGATGATTGGTGTAATAATAGCAAGCCCCATTCGTTTGGGGTTTGCTCCGAAAGGTACTTTTTTGACAGTGAACCATGTCCAAAGAATAAACATAATAACTATCATTCCGACGTAATTAAGGGCAAAAAAGAGGAGACCGCTCCCAAAAAAGGCAGTAAGGGCGATGCCAAGCCACTCAAGACCCATTTCAACAAGGTCCCATACAAAAGCAACGATAACCATAAGACTCATGGTAATGTATCCAATACGATATGTAACTTTCGGTTTTTCTGCCATGTGATTTAATTACCCGCTTGTTCGAGTTCTTGTTTTGCTTTTCTGATAGCAAGAATTTGAGATGGGTCAGAGGTGATGATCTGATCTTCGGTATATGATGCAATAATTTTTATTGCCACGTGCTTAAGACCTGCAAAGAAGATACCTTCACCTACTTGTGATTCAAGAAGGAGGTATTTTTCTTCGTCGGTGAGGTTAAATACCTCTTGGAGCTTATCAATCGCTGTAGGAGATTGTTTGAGAAGTAATTGCATTGATGAGTTGGTGATAATCGGAAGTCCGTATGGTGAATTGAGGAAGTCTCCTACATCTTGGGTAATAGTTGAAAGGCCAAGGTAGTATTTACGCCCTCGTTTTGCCACATTGAGAAGGAATGAGGCAGTATCTTCTGATTTCATCATCCACCAGGCCTCATCAATTACAAGAAGTCGTTTGCGAAGGTCTTTTCGAACAGCATTCCAGATAAAGTGGGTGATTATATACATAGCAACAGGTTTGAGTTCATCTTCCATATCTCGAATAGAGAAGACCATGAATTTCTTATCAAGATCAACATTGGTTGGTTTGTTGATAAAACCAGCCCATGTTCCTTTAGTATATTTACTCAATCGTTGTGCAAGTGATTCTCCCCCATCCATACCAGAGAGTACTAATTCAAAGTCTGACATGAGGGGCGCATCGATATTTGAAAAATCAGAATCAGCGGTGATATCTTTGAGAGCATATGTTTCAGTAATAGCGCGGTCGATGATAGCGTCTTCCTCTGCAGTAAGACCTCCAAGCATAATACGGAAAAGCCCTACAAGATGGATGATGTTTGAGCGAAGCACTCCTGCTGGTGACTCATCCTCTCGTGGTTGCGGGAGATCAAATGGATTGATGTTGTGTTGAGATGTGAGAGAGATTTTGAAGAAGCGCCCCCCTACTGCTTCGGCCATGTATTCGTATTCATTTTCAGGGTCGATGATAATAATTTCAGTATCGAACATGAGTGAACGAAGCAATTCAAGTTTTGTGGCATATGATTTTCCAGATCCTGACTTTGCAAAGGTAATTGAGTTGTAGTTTTCAAGGGAGAACCTGTCAAAAAGAATAAGGCTTGAATTGTGTCGATTAATTCCATACAAGATACCTTTGTCGGAAGTAAGGTCAAAAGAAATGAATGGGAAAATACTTGAAAGTGGTGATGAGTTAAGTTTTGTGTGAACACCAAGAAGATCAGTTGCAATAGGTGTTGTTGATTTGAATCCTTGTTCTTGTTGGAAGAGTGCTGGTTTAACGTAAACAAGTTTTGATTCAAGAATTGATTTTACCTCTGACTCTATTTTGTCCAGTTCCTCTGTATTGTCAGCATACAGGGTGATATAGAGACCGACATCAAAAAGCCTCTCTTGAGCTTGTTGAAGCTTGTCACGGAGGTTTTCAAGGTCTTGGTAGGCAGTATCAAGTTTTGGATCTCGTACAAGTCCTTTCTGTTCCCTTTCATAGATTTGACTTTGGATTTCAGCTACTTTCTTTTGGAATTTTCTGAGAATAGCTGATGTCTCTATTGGGTGGACGTGTACGGTAATATCAAACATCTTATCAAGATTGATAATGGGTGCGAACCAACTCTCTGCAAGAAAGCGTGGGTATGAAATAACAAAGAAGCTTCGGAGTACTTTGTCTCCAAGGTGTATTTCACGAGGAGTTACTTCAAGAGCGCTCGGAGCGAGGATATCCTTTAATTCAAGAACATTTGCTTCATAGATGTTTTCTGGCATGATCGCAGAAAGATCAATGTTATCTTCGTCTTTTTTCTTTTTTAGAAAATCAAAAATTCCCATATTACTTTAATTTAATTGGCTTTTCTGTTTCTCCTGGATTGAAGAGTTTGTAGAAGAGCTCGGTAAGTTCCTCGGTTCCAAGGTGTGCAATACGGATACCTGTTCGAACAAGTCCTTGTTCGACAACAGAAATACGTTGGTTAAGTTGGCTCACACTCTCTTCAAAAGAGTAATCTTCTTTATTGTTTTGTTTCTTTTTTCCAAAGAGCCCACCAAGTTTTGAACCCTGCCCTCCTATGGCAGGAGGAGCGTACGGAACAACAACAAAGAAACTTTTTGTCATAATATTGACACTCTCGGTGAATTTTTTGACGAAGCCAATGTATTCACGTGTTTGTATTTTAAGAAGGTCATTTACTTGTTTTTTCTCTCGTTCTTCAAGGAGTGCAATATAGGGTCTGATATCTAGTCGGCGTGACTGGACAACGATTTGAACCGAAAAGTCGAGTGAGTCAAGAAAGTTTTGGAATTGGAAAAGAATAGATGAACGTTCGTCGTCTGATTTAAGGGCAAAGTTGACAGACGAAGCCATGATAATTGCTCGATAGGAACCATCTTTAAGGATAGCGATACCATCTCTAATTTCTTTTACAGGAACAAATTCTTGGGTTGGTTTTGAGTTACGTGCCATGTAGCTATTATAGCGTAGTGTGTGTGTTAACGCAGGTGGATTACTCTGTTGTTGGATTGTTTTGTTCTTTTACATCAAGACTCCAGGTAAGGTCTTTAAGTTTACTGTCAGCAAGTTTAGGAACCTGGAGGCCTCCTTTTGATTTTGTGAATGTTGTTGGTGTGGCTTTTTTTTCTTTCTTTTTCCAGATGTAGAGTTTTTCGGTGGTGTGGAATTTAAAGAAAGCCTCGACAATTTCTATAAAGGGCCGGTTATTTATCTTATAAAAAGCAAGAGCAAGACCAAAGATGACGATAGGGGCTGCGATAACAAAAGCAATTAGTTTTGGAAGGATGCTAAAAAGGACAACGGTAATACCTGCTACTCCGCCTATATAGATGAATTGTTTGAGGGTAAGAGGTCCAAATATCTTATCCTCTACCTCAATAAATTGTGGTACTTGGTAACGCATAGGTAGACTAAGTATACAACACCCTGCAGTTTGTGTGCAGGGTGTGTATTACTCAATAGGTTCGCGATATGGATCTTGTCCACTTGCGTATTCTTTTGTTTTACTACTTGTGGGTGTTTGTAGTTTTGAGGAGATGGGGTTTTGTATGTTGTTAGGGTTTTCAATGCCCGCGATAACATCGTCTCTGTTTATTGGCGCCTCCTCTTTTGTTGTTTCTGGTGTTTGGTTTTGGGTGATTTCGACTCCGCCAATTGATTCGTCTACTGGATTTTGGGTCGCTTCTTTCTCTGTTTTGTCATCCTCCTCTATCGTGTTGTAGGCATCTTTTATAAAGCTATTTATCTCGGGAGGAATTGTTGAGATTGCTTGATTTACCAGAGATATTACTTGTGTTGCAGGGAGTCTCGTTATGTCTTTGATGTGTTCAACAAGATCGTGTCGGTTTTGGAGGATAATGATGTGGAGCAGGAATTCAAAGAGTATTTTTTCACTATTGTTTGGGTTAATATTGTTTTTTGTAAGAACACCTTTGATGTTGTCTGACCATGTTCCCTCTTTGAGATATGTTTGTACGTTTTGAGGGAGTTGTTGTAGTTGTTGTTTAAGTTCTTCATTCATAATTATTCTTTTTTATCTTTAGTATCTCCCTCTGAAGAGTCATCTTTCTTTGTGAGTTCACCACTTTCTTCCATGAGTTTCTGGACGGCGTCTTTTACATTTTCTTTTTTGAAACTGTCTCGTATGGTTTTTGCGCGGTCTCTCATATTCTTCTTTGTTTGTCCGGTGATTACGCGCGTAAAGAATCCTCTGTTTTCAAGTTTGTTAGCTCGTTCTTTTGCTCTTCGTGTTTCAATATTATCTTTCTTTAGACTCTCAACTCTCTTATCATATTCTTCCTGAGTTTCATTATCCGCTTTCTTTCCTGCTCGTTTCTTTGCCTCTTTTTCATCAACTCCGAAGATATCGTCGTTTTTCTCCTGTGCTTTTTTTATCTCCATCTCTACATCATCAAGACCAATTGCTTTCTTTTCTTGTGCGAGTTGTTGTTTCTTATTTTGAAGGTTCGCTCGCTCTCGTGAGATTTGTTGGTCGATACCTTTTCTCCTTCGGTCTTCTGGTGAATAATTTGTTGAATCTTGTTCATGTTTTGTGATAAGTGATTCAAGGTCTGATATTTCTTTATTTGTTCCTGTGAGTGTCCCTGAAAGTTCCCTCTTTTTCTTTTGAGCATTCTCAAGATTGAGTTGTGTTTGTCTTTTTATACTGTACGGAACATCAAGACCTGCCTTGTCTTTATCAGCTTGTGCCTTACGTTTCTTTTCAAGATCTTTTCCGGTAAGGGCTTTACCAAACTGATCTTTGTCAGTTCCTGGAACTTTTGCAAGAGGTGCACGCATATCCCAAGTTCCTTCTGCCATAGATTTTCCACCACGAAGGGCAAGACGGGCAGCACCTCGTCGTATTGCATTGTCACTTTCAAGGTTTTTCTGGAGGTACTGTGAACCTTGAACACGTTCCCCTGCTTGTGAACCAAATTTTCTTCCTACCTTTCCGACACTTCCTGCAACGAAACCACCAATGTGTTTTGTTACGGTTTTTCCTGAGGCACCGCTCACACTTTTGGCAACAACAATAACACCAATAAAGAATGCAAGACTAATACATGTGTTTATTAGTGGTAAAAGTGAGGCTGCTGTTCCGCCGGCAAAATCAAGGAGTCCTCCATTTGAACCGCCGGAAAAAACAGCACCCGATGCTCTGTTGAGAGAGGATGATATTTGAATCGCAATAAATAGGAACAACATAAGTGCGGGAGCAAAGATGAGTTGATCGGTGAAAGTGTCCCACCATTTTTTTGATGAACTTCCTAATTTTGGTAAGAGTGTACCCAGATATCCTACTGGAGAAGTGATAAGGAGCATAATGAGGATAACAAAACGAGCGATGAGCATTATTGATGCAATGAAAAAGAGTGTAGAGGTAATAACAATAATGAGTGCACCAACAATAAGACGTCCTACATAATTAACAGCTGCACCTTGTATATCAATAAGGATATTGTTTGATGTACTACTATATATCGTCTGCAGTTTTAGATTTTGCATAATCGCATGGGAGAGTCCACTATCAGCATTATCGATATCAAATCCCTCATCTGATGTATAGGCTGAACCAATTGATTTATAGAATTGTGTTGCGGTGATATTTGATACATCAATAAGGGCTTGGGTGAAGAAGAGAGAGAAGTTTATAAACAGCGCTGCAATGATAACATTCTTTACCACTTCCCCTGTTTTTATTCCTGTATCAAGGATTGTTTGGATACCTGCGTACAGAAGAACAAATATAAAGCTAATATTTACGAGATCACGAATGATGGTCCACCCTCTTTCAATAGCAGGCATTGATTGTGGCGAAACTAATGCACCCATTTTTATAATGGTAATTTCAACAACTATATTAAATAGAATTCCTGCTGCCCATAAGATAAGGCCAAGGATGCTAAGAATAAGACTTGCAATTGATGAAAGGACTGTGTCTACCAGGTCACTGAAGCTTGGAATATCAAAGAGTAGTCCTGCATGAGATATTTCAATAGGGTGTGAGATGGTAAGTTGAATACCGTCAGTCGAAAAAACAAGACTGCTTACAAGTGGAAGACAGAAGAAAGCAATAAGTATAAAAATTGTTATTTTTGTGAAAAATCTCACTGTGTGTATGACACAATGTGTTTCAAAATAAACATTGTGACTTTTTAACTAACCCTTATAGTTGTGCACCCTCAATTATATCATTTAATTCTTGGTCAATGTCCCCAATTGCATCGTCAAGCGCATCATCAACACTTTCGAGCGCGTCGTTGATTTGATTGTTTACTTGATTGAGACCTTGTTGAATTGCTGACTGAGCAAGTGCGTTAAGTGAGGCGGTAACGATTTCTCCTAATTCATCTGCGTTTTCAAGTTGTCGGAGTCCAGAACCAAGGTTGAAGTTGAGTTGTTCTGAGATAACAGAGCCCGGTGTTATAACATTTCCTGAATCGTCTTTAAGTGAAAGAAATCCTTGGTTCTCCGCTAGTTCTGCTTTTTGGTTTTCAATTGCTTCACCAGTTTCAGCATCTATTTTTGACTTAGCTGCATTCTGTGCTCCATAGTAGTTATTTCCAGGATTTTGAGTGAGAGCAAACCATCCGTCCCAGCCTCCTTTAGAAAAATCACCTGCAAGAAATGCCTCGTCATCCTCTACTACTTGATCGAGAGTGTACTCAGGAAGGCTGTTTCTATTACTATAATCAGTAGCGAGATTGCTTACGAGTGCATTTTTAAAAGGTGCGTTTGTGTAGGCATCTTGTATGTCGTTTGTAAGAACATCAATGAAAATCTCATCAGAGATTGATCGGAAGAGTTCTGATCTATTGGTGACAAAGCTTGGGTTTCCGTCAAATCCTGAACCGATCCAGTCAACCATGTTTGTAACAAGTTGTTGGGCTGCCATTTTTGCAGCAGTAAATGCGATGGTGTCAATTGCATTTTCTTTGAGGAAATCAAATGCATGAAACTCAAGGTTTACCAAATCTCCTACAGGGACAAAAACCGCTTCTGCTTTTTGAGGAGTCGATAGCCCACCAAAGACGAACAAGCTGATAATAAAGAGTGTGGTGTATTTTTTATAAGATGTTTTCATGATGATATTGTATTATATTCCGTACAAAAAGATATGTGCCGACTCATTTTCTTCAAATGATATTCCAAGTGAGGTATAGAGTTTTTGTGCAATCTCAAGTGTTTTATTCATGTTTGTTATCCCTTCTTTATATACAGAAAGAGAGACAAGGCCGAGAACTGGATCACTTTCAAGTTTTGTCATACCAACAAGTCCTGATCGAATTGATTCAATACTCGTAAGAAGTGCAAGGTGGAGTTTTTGAACATCTTGTGGAATAGGAAGTGCAAGTATGCTGTCTCTGAGGTTTGTGTAGCGATTAAGGGGTTCTTCAAGTTGTGAGAGAACAGAAGCATCTCCAGTTGATGTGTATGTTCCGAGAATATCAACCTCACTCTTGTCCCCTACTTTTCCTGAGGTATTGATAAAAATAATCCCCATTGTTTGTGCATATTCTTCCATTGAGATAGAGTTGTCTATCGTAAATTCGTTCGTGGTGTGTTTTTCAACAGGGATAGCAAGATAATCATTTGAGAGAAGAGATTCAGTGATTTGTTGGTTGATATTGCTGTCTACTGAGACACCCGAGTCTTTGAGAACAAGAAACTCACTCAAAAGATCAATAGACATTTGTGAAGTGAGTGAGTCTTTTTTGAAAGAGGTTGTTCCGATTTCATTTTTCTTTTGAGAGACTTCATCAAAGTCACTGACACCATCTCCGTTTGTGTCTCTATTATTTTTATTCGTTCCCCAGAGAATTTCTTCCCAATCTTCGAGACCATCCCCATCGCTGTCAGTGAGGGTGTTCTTTGTGATAACAGAAACATCAATATGTTCTTGTTCAGTCGAGATGTTTTGTCCGGTGTATTCTTCTTCTGAAGAATACTTACTTGTAATAAAAGTGGTGGTGATTGCAATAATAATAAGTGTGATAAGAATCAATATGATTCGGGGTGTGCTGAGTGTATTCATATATTGTTATTGTACCTCTCTTTGATTAAAAACGGTATAAATTGTTGTGTATATTAGAAACTCTGCATCGTTCCGTTTGGAAAGATAATGTAGGACGAATTTCCTTTTGTTGCATGGATGATGGTTGTTTTGTGTTGGATGGCACGTGAAGTTGCAATGATGTGTATTTGTTTTGCTATAAGTGATGAGTCAAAGATAGATTCATTGCTTGCGTGGAGTATGATGTCCCCTACTTCAGGAAGAGATTGTGATATTTCTGAACAGATAAGTGGGGTGAGGATTGTGTCATGTATAGAAAATGTTGTTTTTTCTCCAGGAGTTATTTTCTTATACGTTTCTTGGAAAAAGAAATCTTTTTCACCAAGCGGGAGAAGTTGTTTTTTGTTATAGATGTCTTGAATAGAGCCTTGGTGTATATGTGCGAGTGAGTTGAATGTTATCCCGTTTTCTTTCTGATGAATACCGAGGAATATGTGGGTGTGTGGGTGTTGTATTGAGAGTGTATAAAAAACATGAAGAATGGTTTGAGTTGGGATAGAAGAAAAGGAATTTTCAGGGAGTAGGAGGATGTCTGGTTCTTGTTCTAATTCTTTCTGGATACGTGGGAGGTAGTCTCTCCATGAGTCTGGTGTTGGTTCTTCTTTAAAAGAAAGTGGGATGCTTTGGAGTGTTGGTGTGGTGGGGGTGTTGTTTTTTATTCCTATACTCACTACTGTGATGATGATAATGGTTATGATGAGGAGTGTCGTGTTTTGTTTTGTTTTGGTACGAAGCGTGTCTGCTATCAGTGCGTTTACGAGAACAATAAGAAAACCAACTCCGACAATACCAATATATTGTGAGAGGAATATTGTTGGGAGAGAGTGCTGACTAAAACCAATCATTCCCCACACAAAGTTTTCGGAGATTGGTAATCGGGCAAGTTCCAACACTCCCCAAAGGGTAGCGATGATAAGTGGGTGTGTTGTTTTGTGGTAGGTGTATCCAATGAAGGCGCCAAAAAGACCGCCGGCATAGAGTGAAACAAAAAAGAAAATGAGAGCAAGTATGATGTGTCGGTATTCATATAATAATGGATTTCCCCACCACCACACATTGACACTTATCAAAGGAAGAAGAGTAACAAAGATGTAGAGACAAATAATAGTTGCCGTAATGAGTGTTGCTTGTTTTGTTGTTGTTCGTTTGTGTCGGATGAAAATAAATAAAGGAACGAGAGTTATCCAAGCCACAATTCCCCAATCGATGATAGGGAGTGTACATGTAAGGAGAATGAGAGTGATAAAGGGGAAAAGTTTGTAAAGCATAAAATAAGTGTATCGTGTATCATTAAAGTATGAAATACATATACATTCTTCTTCTTTTTATTATCAGTACAGGCGTTGTGTCTGCATACTCATTCAATTATGATTTATCGGTTGGTGATTCAGGAACAGCGGTGTACGAATTACAAAAACTACTCAATAGTGATAGCCGAACACAAATTACACAAAATGGTGTTGGTGCTCCGGGTAGTGAAACAGATTATTTTGGTTCCCTTACCAGTGCTGCAGTGGTGAGATTTCAAAACCTCTATCGATCAGAGGTACTCGAACCACTTGGGTTATTCTATGGTACTGGTTATGTTGGGTCTCTCACACGAAGCAAATTAAATAAAATGTCTCTAGACTCTGTTGTTGAGGAAGAGGTTGAGGATATAGATACTGGTTCAGCAAGTCTTGATGGGTTTTCTGTATTGTTACCAGAAACAGACGATCTTATCCTTGCCTACCCTTCTTCGTATGAAGGAGATCAAGGTGATCGATTGAGTTTGCATGGATTTGGATTTGGAAAAAGAAATACGGTGTATTTTAATGATGAAGCGATAGAAGGGGTTGAATCAAAGAATGGCACAATGGTTTCTTTTGATGTGCCGTATCTCCCATACGGACTCTATGAGGACATTGAGATACATAATGGAAAAGAAAAAACAGAGTCAGATTTATTTTTTGTAATTAAAAAAGATTCAACGGTTTCACCAAAGATAGAAAGTGTTGTTCCAGCGGAAATATACTATGGCGATGAAGTTACTATTACAGGAACAGGGTTTTTGTCAGAAAATCAGGTGCGTACCAGCTATGGAATCATCAAAGGTGTTGAATCACAGGATGGTGAAACGCTTTCTTTTGAGGTTCGACCATATCCTGAGACGGAAGGTATTGAAGAAGGTGTTGATATGGGACAAGGGGTAGAGTGGCCAATTTCTGTTACTATTATCAATGACAACGGTGTCTCAAATACAGACTCAGTAACACTTGCTTTCTAATATGAAAAAAATAATTATCATTACCATCATTATTATTCTCGGCGTTATTGGTGTTGTATTTGGATACTATTCTTTTTCCTCTGCACAATCACCTCTTATTTTTGGTGGAGTTGTTCTTAACTCTCAATATTGTAGTTGTAGCGGAAATTTTTTGCTTACCCTTTCAGCGCCAACACCAGGTCAGTGGGTGTGGTATCCGGGAACACCACAGTTTGCCAATATGCAACTTCCTCGTATGGGTGTGTGGTCTCTTGGTCTCTATACACCTGGAGGAGTATGTCTTGGTCCGTCAGGAAAAGGGTGTGCACCAATAGGTGCCCCTATCGGAACCATCGGTCCAATTACTGGGACATCTTTCTAGAAAGACAGAGCCAGTCATTGACGGTAATGTCTTCTGCTCGTTTGTGAGGATCAATAGTACAAGAATCAAAAGTCTCGAGAGAGACTTTTTTCTTTAGATTCGTAGAGAGTTTTTTTCGTTTGTTTGCAAAACCAGCATGGAGAAGATCAAAGAAGGTGTCTTCATATGTGTGCAGGAAGTTGTTGCGGGAGATGTTATCTATATGAAGAATAGCTGAATCAACTTTAGGAACTGGTCGGAAGTTCCCTGCTTTGACAGTTTTGTAGTAGGAAGGTTCTCCAAACACTTTGACGCTTATAGAAAGAAGACTTTCTTTTTGATTTTTGGTGGTGATACGTTCGGCAACTTCTTTTTGTACTAAGAGGGTCATTGATTGTGGTTGATGTTTTTGTTCGAGAAAATAGCGGATTATTTTTCCGGTGATGTAATACGGAATGTTTGCAATCACTTTATACGTTTCTTGTGGTGGTGTGTAGGTGAGGACGTCTGTGTGAATGAGTTCCAGTTTCCCCTCTTCTATTTCCTTGGAGAACATTTCTTTGAGTGGTTGGATGAGTCGATCATCTTTTTCCAAGGCAATTACTTTTTTTGCTCGTGTGAGGAGTTCTTTGGTGAGCATACCGGTACCTGGTCCGATTTCAATGAGGGTATCTTCGTTGGAAGTGTTCCCTGCCTCAGTCATGTCGATGCATATCTGTGGTTGAATGAGGAAATTTTGTCCGAGTGATTTTTTTGCGAAGAGTGGCATGGGTGTATGATAGCAGAATATGACAATTGACATTACGACTAATTTAGGGTAATAAGATATTTAGAAAATATTGTCACTTACAAAGAAGGAGAATGCGAAATGCAACATAATGATGGGTTAGGACTGTTCGATGCTGTAAAGCAATTTTTTGGTACCGGTTTTGAGCCGCAGGATATTATCGGACAGTATGTCCGAGTTGCATCAAGAAACTATCATGTTGATGCTTGTACCACAATTAAAACAGTCTCTGTTATAGACATCTTTTCTCAGATGAAAGGGTTGGGAACTCAGTGGACACTCTGTTTTGGTATTGAGCCATTTGTGTCTTATGGAGCGTATGAACTGAAAACAAGTGTGACAGAGAATAAGGTTGAGCATGTTGAGGCATCTATAACTCAGTATGAATTTTCCACTTTGTTACTTTCTTGGCCAGAGAATATTTGGACTCTTTGGGGGGTTCCTTTTCCGGTAACAAACGCTATGCAGGTTCATGATCTGCTCATGATTAAGTATAATGATGAATTCCCTGCCTCAGAGAAGATTCGTGATGCTGCAAAAAAGAACTTACCTTTTAAGGTGGACATTCTCACTGATGTAATTTTCTTGCGAAAAAAGAAAAAACCACGATTTGTTTCATGTCCTAAGTGTGGGGTGCCTATACATCTTCCTGGTGAGGATACCTACACAACTTGTTCGAATTGTAAAAAACAATTTTTACTATGACCGTTCTCTCAGTAAAACCGCTGGAGGGGCGGTTTTTTTATTTAAAAATCAATATCAAAGATAGCGTCTATTCCCTTCTTTCGTTTGGTGTCGGTGTCTTCGTCGATGACTGATTCGCTTTCGGCGATAAATTCATTTCCAATGTCATCAATGAAAGATGAAGGGGTGCGCATACCGGTTGATCCGTAGATCATGCGAGAGTGTGCAAATGAAAGGAATACTTTTTTTCGTGCTCTGGTGATGGCGACATAGAAGAGTCGTCGCTCTTCTTCATCATCTGTTTTTGAATCATCAAGTTTTTCATGTGGAAAGAGACCTTCTTCAAGTCCAGTAATGAAGACATAATCAAATTCAAGTCCTTTTGATGCGTGGACTGTCATCATTTTTACAGCACCCTTCCCTTCTTTTATCATTTCATCTTGATCAGATGCAAGAGCAACATCGGTGAGGAATTCACTGAGTTGTTCTTCTCGTGGAAGGTGGTCGTATCGTGCAGCAAGACTTGCAAGTTCGTGGATGTTTTCAAGTCGCTCGAGACCATCTTCTCCATCTTTCTTGAAGAGGTCCTCAAGACCACTTGTTTTGAGGGTGAATTTTACCAATTCGCTTGGGGTACACTTCTCACTTTCCAGTTGTATTTTTTTGAGAATTGATCGGAAGTTTGAAACACTTTCTTTTGCTTTTCCTGAAAGCGTGTTTTCTTCTCCATCAATTACTTTTGCAAGTGTTATTTTTCCAATACCGCGTGTCGGTGTGTTAATTATCCGCGAAAGATCTGGCAGACTGTCGGGGTTGAGTGCACATTTAATATACGAAAGGACGTCTTTGACTTCTTTTCGGTCAAAGAACTTTGTTCCAATGAGTTGGTATGAGACACCTGATCGAAGAAGAGCTTCCTCGAGAACTCGTGACTGGAAGTTTGCGCGATACAGGATAGCGATTTCATTTGGGTTGGTTCCTTCTTTAATGAGTTCTTGTATTGCAGTGACAATCTTCTCTGCTTCGTTTGCTTCGGACCATCCTTCGATGAGTTCAAGAGGTTCCCCTTCACTGTTTGAGGTGAAAAGGTTTTTATCAATCCTGTTATTATTTTTTTTGATGACGTTGTTTGCTGCACCGAGGATGTTTTTTGTTGAACGGTAGTTTTCTTCAAGGAGGATGGTGGTGGTGTTTGAAAAGTCTTTTTCAAAAGAAAGAATGTTTTTTATATCTGCTCCTCGCCAACTGTAGACTAATTGATCACCATCACCGACTACACAGATATTATTCTCATTATTTGTAATGAGTTTTACAAATTCATATTGAACACCATTGGTATCTTGGTACTCATCAATGTGAATGTATTTCCATTGTTGTTGGTATTGTTCTCTGATTGCTTTCTCTTTTTTGAGAAGCGAAACAGTTTTGAGGAGAAGGTCGTCAAAATCAAATGCCTTGTTTTTGGTGAGAATATGTTCATATTCTTCCCAGATATCAGCAACAAGTTCATCCCAGTAATTTGATGTGTGACCAGAAAACTCTTCAAAAGTGATACCATCCCCTTTCTTTTTTGAGATAGAGCTAAGTATTTTTCGAGGTTCGTATTCTTTTGGATTAAGTCCTTTCTTTTTGAGTGCCTGTTTGATTGCTCGCACTGAGTCATCTCGATCAAAAATGGTGAAGTGTTTCGGTATATTGAGGGTTTTGTGGTGATTTCGAAGGATGTAGACACCAAGAGAGTGGAAGGTGCTAATGAAGGGGGTGGTTTGTGGGGTGATTTCTTGTGAGAGAAGGGAAAGGGCTCGCTCCTTCATCTCTTTAGCCGCTTTGTTGGTGAAGGTAACCGCAAGAATTGAGGAAGGCTCAATACCTTGTGAGACAATATGGGCAATACGGTGGGTAATGACTCGTGTTTTTCCTGCTCCAGCTCCTGCTACAACAAGTACGGGACCGTCAGTGGTTATGACTGCCTCTTTTTGGGGGGTGTTGAGTCCTTCCAGGTGGTTCATGTCTTTGGAATGATAGCATAATTTACTATCCCCACCCCCTATTGACCCTTGGGTGTATAGCGGTATACTACAGCTAATACAGAGAAAGACAGAATTCTTAAATGGCTTTGTATAGCCATTCTACAGATTTTCCGAGACGGTTGCTATCAAAAAAGACATATTTTACCTACCCGACAAGACCCTGAGCCAAGCTTTAAACAGATAGAGACAGCTCGGGTGAAATCTCACTTTTCTACCAGTACCTTTTCAAAAAAGGTTGCTTTCTCGTTTATGATGTTTTCGGGGTTCCTGGGTTCTTTCTCAGGATTTTTTGGTACAGATGAGGTGGTTGTTGTTGAGGAGCCTGTGTACAACAGTCAAACAATACCGGTGCTTGAGGCGACTGCTAATCCACTCGCAGAAAAAGCAATTGGAGGAGCAGAAATTGCTGTGATTGATGATGCCCTTATGGCAGAGAATAGTCCGGTTTCATCTAAAGATGTGGTACCGATGGAGGTACATACAGGAAAGATTAGCACCTATGTTGTTCAAGAGGGAGATACTATTTCTCAAATTGCTGAGATGTTCGGCGTGTCCACAAATACAATTCGTTGGGGAAATGACATAAATACCAAAGATATTATCAATCCTGGTGATCGCCTTGTTATCCTCCCTATCAACGGAGTACGACATACGGTTGAAAAGGGAGAAACACTTGCATCAATTGCAAAGAAATATGAAGGAGATATTGATGAAATTAAACGATTCAATGAGTTTACCGACGATATTGTTCTTGCTGTTGGTGATGAGGTGGTGATTCCAAATGGTGAAGTACGCATTGAGCAATCAACAGGCACATCCTCAGTGAGTGCAACATATAGCAAGGTGGCAACGAGTGGTTACTTTGCACATCCTGTGCCAGGTGCAGTGCGAACACAAGGACTTCATGGGCATAATGCGGTAGACTTCGGGGCGCCAATTGGGACATCGATTTATGCATCTGCGGCTGGTGAAGTTATTGTCAGTCGATCTGGTGGATGGAATGGAGGATATGGAAATTATGTTGTTATCAAACATGGTAATGGAACACAAACACTGTATTCCCATATGAGTAGTAATGAAGTGTATGTTGGGCAATATCTTGAACAAGGAGATCTTGTTGGATATATTGGTATTACTGGAAAGACAACTGGTCCTCACCTTCACTTTGAGATTCGTGGAGCGACAAATCCGTTTTAGTATATAGGTCTTCTCGCCTACATCTGCTTGGTGTGGGGGAAGAGGTCTAGATACTGTCTCGAGAAAAACACCCGCCAAAGGCGAGTGTTTTTGTTAGTCGTTCATGTGTGCTTTACACGTTCTGGCTGCGGGGTTTGCTTCGAGGCGGTCTTCTTCAATGGGTTCTCCTGATGTTTCGCAGGTTCCGTATGTTCCCTCTTCTATTCTCTTGAGGGCGTCTTTGAGTTCGTTGAATCTGATTTCAAGTTGCTTGAGGATTGCTGTATTTGATTCAAATCCTTCAATCTTGTCTGCGATTTCGTTTTGGTCTGTTCGTTCTTCCTCACTCAGTTTTTCTGGAAGAGGTTCCCAGTCAAGGGGGTTTTCAGGATTTACCCTACCAACCGTTTTGAGCTCTTCGATTACCTCTTGGAGCTCTGTTTCTATTTTTGCTTTGAATGCTTCTATTTTTTGTGTGTCCATAGTGTTCGGGATTGCTCCCAAGTGGAATTATGAATAACAACTGTATTGTATCACAACAAATTATCGTATTTGTTGTGAGGAAATAAACAGTGGGAAGATTACTCGGAAAGCATCTGTATTTTTGGTGATGAGGAGTGTTTTTGTATCAAGGAGTGCGTAGATGAGCTCTTCATTTCCTTCAGTGTTTTGTAGTACACGCAGATCTTTGTTTTGAGCTACTTTGTCGGTGAAGGTGTCTTGAAGAGTTGCTGTCTCGTCAACGAAGGTTCCTGAAAGGTCTTCTTTCATGAAGTTTTCCCATTGAAGAAGTCCTGCAAAAGCATTTTCAAAGGAACTTACCTCAACAAGAATAAAAGGTATATTTTCATTAGAGACAGTAACTGATCCGATCATAGTTTCTCCCATGGTTCGAAGAAGTGCTGGTGGAATTCTTGTTTTGAGAATTGTGTCAAAGAGTGTGTCAGCTGAAATACGTTCTCCGTTTTGGGTGAGATTGAAATATCTAATATGACCGTCCTCGTGTGAGCCAAGGAGTGCTTGGGAGAGATATGTTTTGAAATCAGTCTGGGACATATTTTCTGCATCACCCTCAAAAACGCTGTCGGTGAGAAGGATGGTGTCGATAATTTGTGTTTCTTCTATTTGTGGGCGTGATGTCCACCAGAGAGCGCCAATGACGATGAGTCCGAGGACGATGAGGAAGAGTGCAATGAAAAGCAAACTGTTTCCTGAGGATTCTTTTTTGATTGGTTGTGTTACAAACCCTTCGCGGTTTTTTCTTTCTTGTTCCTTTGTCCGAATACTGATGAGGTCTTCTTGTTGTTTGTTGACTGCTTGAGCAATATCATCTTGGTAGGTGCGGATAGGTCTGATACCAGTAAGTGTTTTCTTTTTTTTCTCTGGGGTGTTTTCCATTGAGTGTATTATATCATTCTTGTGAAAAGGAAAACCCTGAGACTAGTCTCGGGGTTTTTGATTATTTCTTCTCTTCTGGTTTTTTTGGTTCTTTGTCTTTGAAGAAATCTTTATCTCTATCTTTGATTGAGAGTTTTAATCTTCCAGAGTCATCAATTGCTTTGACGACGATTGGCACTTTGTCTCCTTCTTTGAGAAGATCGGTTACCTTTTCTACTCGGAATGGTGCCATCTCAGAAATGTGCACGAGTCCTTCTTGTTGCCCAATACTTACAAACGCTCCGAAGTCCATGATTTTGACGACCGTTCCTTCTACTTCTTCACCTGCTTTCCACACCTTTGTCATACCTGCGATTGTGTTCATTGCTTGTTCTGCTCCCCCACCCTTTCCGGTGATGAAGATGGTACCGTCATCTTCGATATCAATTTCAGTTCCTGTCTGTTCTTTTATTTCGTTAATAGTCTTTCCTCCAGAACCAATGACAAGTCCAATTTTTTCTGGGTCAATAGACATGACACGAATTTCTGGTGCATATGGTGATATGTTTTCTCGCGGTGTTGCGATTTCTTTTTCGATAACATCAAGAATATGGAAGCGAGCATCTTTTGCTTTGATGAGTGCTTCTTTGAGTATGTCGAGGGTAACTCCAAGTACTTTTACGTCCATTTGAATAGCAGTGATTCCTTCTCGGGTTCCTGCTACTTTGAAGTCCATATCTCCGTGATGATCTTCTGGTCCTTGAATATCAGTGAGAACCTTGTAGTTGTCTCCGTCCATCATCAGTCCTGAGGCAATTCCTGCAACAGGTGCTTTTATTGGCACTCCTCCGTCCAGCATGGCAAGTGTACTTCCACAAACAGATCCCATTGATGTTGATCCGTTTGATGCCATTGATTCAGAAACAAGGCGGATAGTGTATGGGAATTCTTCTTTTGAAGGGATGACGGCTTTGAGTGCTTTTTCTGCAAGTGCTCCATGTCCAATCATTCGTCTATTTGCTCCTCCCATTCGTCCTGTTTCACCAACAGAGTATGGTGGGAAGTTGTAATGGTGGATGAATCGTTTTTGGGTGTCTCGCTCTTCCATCGAATCAATGAGTTGTGAATCCCCTGGCCCTCCGAGGGTAAGGGCAGACAGGATGTGTGTTCCTCCGCGATAGAAAATACCTGTTCCGTGAAGCATTTTTGAAATACCTCCTGCTTTGGCAAAGAGTGGACGGACTTCGTCCATTGCTCGCCCGTCAGGTCGTCTGTCATTTTCAATGGCCTCTTTGTGGAGGAGGTCGTTGAGTTTGTCTTCGAAGTATTCTTCGATGAGGTCTTTCGGTTCTTCAGGAAGATGTTCTTTTGCAACAGCGCTCCACATTTCGTGGATTTTGTTGATACTTTCTTTTCCGGGACCTGCAAAGACATACTCATCCATTTTTGGTTCAATTTCTTTGAGGAAGAGTTCTTTTGCTTCTTCTGATATTTCAGGTTTAGTGAAGACTCGTTTTTCTTTTCCGATTTCTTTGATGATGTTTTTCTGCCAGTTTTCAATATGAGTGATGACATTGAGGGCTTGTTCAAGTCCTTCATTGACTGTGTCTTCGCTTATCTCTTGTGCTCCTACTTCAATCATGTTTACCTTTCCATCTTTTCCACATACAAGGAGGTCGAGGGAGTTTGTATCATTATTTCTGAACTCATAATTTGGATTGATGACGAGCTCATCTTCCCCATTTTTTCCGATACGGACAGCACCAACTGGTCCATCCCATGGAATGTCAGATGTTCCAAGTGCAAGGCTTGCTCCGATAATTGAGAGAACATCAGGGTCATCTTCTCCGAGTGAGAGAACGGTGATGACGACTTGAATCTCGTTTCGGATCCATTGGTCAAAAAGTGGTCGGATGGTTCGGTCAACAACACGTCCAGAGAGTGTTGCTTCTTCTGAAGGTCGTCCTTCACGTCGCATGAAGCGTGATCCAAGAATAGCTCCGGCGGCATAGAAGCGTTCTTCATAGTCTACCGTGAGAGGAAACCAACCTGCTCCTTCATTTGCATGTTTTGACATGACGGCTGTTGCAAGGATTGTGGTGTCTCCGAGTCGGACGAGAACTGATCCGTTTGCTTGTTCGACGAGATCAGAAAATTCAGCAGAAAGTTCTTTTCCGCCGATAGTTGTTTTGAATACTTTTGATTGCATATATTGTATGAGAGATCTGCAGATTTCAGTTCAGAAAGAACTGTGTATCTGAAGACCTCATGATTATGGATAACAGTTGTACTCTAGCATATGGTGGGAGAAAGAAAAAACCACATAGTACTTTAGAAAATACTATGTGGTTTGGATTTGAGATGGAACGTTTTACCAACCATCATGTCGAGGGTGTTCTGGATCTTCGTATAATACACGATCCATACTATTTCTTACATTAGATGCATTCATTTCGAGACATTTGAGTGCCTCACCTTCTAGGGTGAAGTGTACTCGCCAGTCTCTGCATCTGTCGTGGGTATTTACCCATTTCCACTGTAGGGGGCCTGCGAATTTTTCGAGGGTATTTACCCAGGCGACCCCTTTGTCTTTGCCGCCGAACTTTACCGTGCAGATTAATTTTTTGAGATTAACTTGTTGTCCAAAATGGACACACCTTCCGGATTCAATGGTGAATCTGAAATTCATTCCTGGGTAGTGGACGAAACCCTCCCCAGTAGTGAATTCTTCGGTTTCTGGCGGAAGCTCTGCGTTCATGGGAAGTCCCATGTTTTCGAGCATAAGGGTTTGTTCAATATCTGAACAAACCTTTCGGAGCATGTAGGGAATACCGATATAACGTTTCTTGGCCATTTTGAACCTCCTTTAGGTTGGGGTGGCAACCCGTTTTCATTGTTGGTCAAAGAACATCCTTGACTTCGTATTAATTATATCACATAATATTGCACTTTGTCAAGTATAAATTGTTTTTATATAAAGATGAATTTTAGTTTTTATAATGAGAAGGTTGCCTAGTGATAGTGATTGACAAATTGAGTGCAAACAGACATGAACGTTTCAACTGTATCACCCGCACTTCAGGAACCGCCAAAATTTGATTATGGCTCGTCTTGCAAAGATTGGTCAGAAGCAAAGATGGCGGATTTCATCACTTTTATGGCTACGGCCTTAAAAGTGATTCACAAATCCTGTATCCCCCTTCTGAACCAAGGGGAGCCACTCACTTATGCGCAGTGGAATCCGCTTTTCAAATGGGTTTGGTCGGTCTGGGATGGGCTCGGATCAACAGCAATTCAGGAAGTTCTTCAGCGTACTATTCGTCGTGGGATTGATGATTTATCCTATACGATCGAGCAGTTTGAAGGTACTCCGGAAGAGTTGTACGTGGAATACGCACAACGCGGAATGCTTATCGGGGCGTGGTACGCTGCTTTGCAGAGTAATATCTGTCCGCAGCATATCAAAGACAGCTCTGTTCGTTTGGAAATACTGAATCTGTTTTTTGACAAAGTTGCCTGTCCCTTCTTTGTCAAAGCGCAAGTTACTGTTGGTTTGGATCAAGAGATCGAATCTTTGGCAGGTTGCGCTTGTATCGAGAATGAACATCTTCGAGAATTGTTGATTAGTGACTGGAAGGACAAAATCAACAATTACATGACCTAAGGGATCTAATCGAGGTTTAAATCGATACACCTCACAAAACCATCGTTTAAAACGGTGGTTTTTTTATATACAAAAAACCACCAACGTAATGTTGGTGGTAAGTGGAGCCGGAGAGATTCGAACTCTCGTCTTGTATCGGGATCCATTCTCTCACAGTCTTTTCGAGGTTGATTATCTGTGTGTATAGAGAACTTCTATTCCGACCAATCGATTACCCTTCGGCCCCCTCTTTTTATATATTGTCTGGTTTCGTTGTTTTTTGCAACTATTTTCTCCCTCTTCCCCCAAGAAGATACTTACGTGGGTTTTTATCAAGGTCAAAGAATTCGTCGCATGACTCTACGAGTTTTTGAGAAGAAGATTTTCCGAATGACATGACTTCTACTTGGCATCCTGCATGGTTTTTTAGGAATTCAACAAGAGGGACGAAATCTCCGTCCCCCGAGACGATGATAATGGTGTCTAGTTTTGTAGAAAGACGGATTGCATCTACTGCAATTCCAACGTCCCAATCCCCCTTCTTTGCACCTCCAGCAAATACTTGGAGTTCTTTGGAGCGTGTTTCAATACCTTGTTTTTCAAGTGCATCGAGAAAATCAAGTTCTGTTCCCTCTTCAGTGGTGACGACATAGGCAAAAGCCCGGATTAATTGTCGTCCTTCTACCCCATCTTTTATGATGTTTCCGAAGTTTACTCGTCGTTTATAAAGGTTTTTTGCACTGTGATAGAGGTTCTGTGCATCGATAAAGACACCGACACGTTGGTCTGGATGTTTGATGATAGGCATACTAGATAGTAATTATGTATAAAAAATGTTGACGTATGTATGAAAAAAGATAATCCGCCCTTAGTGGCGGATGTATCGTCTTATTTCTTAAGGTCTAGTTTTTTGATGAGTGCTTTATATCGCTTCTCATCTTTCTTTGCCAAGTAGGCAAGATGAGTACGACGTTCAGCAACCATTCCAAGGAGTCCTCGGCGAGAGTGCTTGTCCTTCTTGTTTTTCTTCAAATGCTTAGCAAGCTCGTCAATTCGCTTGCTGAGAAGGGCAACTTGCACCTCAGGAGACCCAGTATCACTCTCGTGCGTACGGGTTTCTTTGATAACTTTTTCCTTTTTTGTTTTTGCCAACATGCGCAAAAGCATAGCATATAAGGGGGTATATTGCAAGAGATAAAAAACCGGAGGATATTTCCTCCGGCAATACGTTTCAGCACATAAAAGTATACATTGCTCCTTCAATATCGAGACTGATTTGATGTTTGAAGACGGACATGGATGTTCCGTCTCCAAAATCAATACGAATCTTTGAAGGGGCTGTTCCTTGTTTTTGACAGACAAGGGCAATATATATACCGAAACGTACTAATGTCCCTGGTTTGAAACGTGGCATATAGGCCTCCTTGTCTAACAAATATATGTGTTTCTGTGTCTATATTTGTATTTATCCACTGATTTGTCAACAAGTATATAGACAAGATAATTACTATCTGTTGTATACTATACAGTAGTGGGACTTGTTTTGTACAAGTTTATATTTTAGTAAGTTTAATTATTTTTTCTATGAAAAAGTGTAGTACTACACATTCCATTGCGTGGATACTTGTTATCATCGGAGCTCTTAACTGGGGTCTTGTTGGTATTGGTAACTTCCTTGGAATGAACTGGGATCTTGTTGATCTCCTTATCGGAAGCTGGTCAACAGCTATTGCTAACATCGTCTACATCCTTGTTGGACTTTCAGCAATTATGATGATGGTAGGATGCAAGAAATGTAAAGTTTCACCAAAGGCTGCCCCTGAGCAACCAATGGGAGGAAATGACATGAATAACGGAATGCAAATGTAATTCTTATTACATATTTATTGAAAAACAGCGCTATATAGCGCTGTTTTTCTTTGTGTTATTATTTTGATATATGAATATTGTGTCATGGAATGTAAATGGTCTTCGGGCCATACATCGAAAAGGAAATTGGGATTGGCTTATGAACTATTCTCCTGATGTGTTTTGTTTACAAGAGACAAAGTCGCGGGCGGAGCAACTTCCTCCAGAAGTGGCAAATCCTGAGGGATATCATGGGTATTTTACCTGGCCTACGGAGAAAAAAGGATATAGTGGTGTGGCCATATATAGCAAAAAAGAACCAGATTATGTCAAAGATGAGTTTGAGGATGAAGTGTTAAATGGTGAGGGACGTATATTAGAAGCTGGATTTGGAGATATGGTGTTGCTCAACATCTACTTCCCTAACGGTGGTGGTGGGCCAGTGAGATTACAGTACAAACTTGATTTTTATGATGCATTTCTTGCATATATAGAAGAACTAAAAGTGTCGGGGAAAAGTATTGTATTTTGTGGTGATGTAAATACTGCACATGAGGCTATTGATCTTGCACGACCAAAGGAAAACGAGAAAAATACAGGGTTTTTACCTGAAGAACGAGCTTGGATTGATGAGGTGATTCGGACAGGATATGTTGATGTGTGGAGAGAGAAGCATCAAGGAAAGGTAGATTCATATACGTACTGGGATATGAAAACACGAGCGCGTGATAGGAATGTTGGGTGGCGTATTGATTACTTTTTTGTGTCGAGTGATCTGGTATCAAGAGTGGAAAAAGTAGATATTCTTTCTGCTGTTGAGGGGTCAGACCACTGCCCTATTGAATTAGTGCTTAGGTAAAAGAAAAATGCCTCAACGTTCTTTGGCACGTGAGGCATTTAGTATTGGTGTAAGAGGCAATTTCTCGTTTGCAAACTCATGATGAAGCATGTTGGTAGTGGTATCAAAAGATAGAAAAATGAGGAAGGGTTTATTGAGGATACACACCAGGAGCGCTTCTTTAGTTTGTTGATCCAAACCAGAAAAACCTTTACATATATTTTGTTGGTAGCTACAACAACAATGTAAAAGACAAAGAACTAATGACATTAAAACCTTAGAAACAAAGTGGGAGTGTTTCTAAAGGACAATGTTTCTATCTGAATACTATTATAATGTCCTTTATAAAAAATACAAAAAGACAACTGTGGATAACTTATTTCACCCAATGTTTCTTTCGTATTTCTTTTATTTTTTCTTGTTCTTTTTCTTCTTGTGTTTTTTTACCTTGCTTCCCTTTTTCTCTGAGTTCTTCTTCTGGGAGTGAATCAAGTTCTTGTGCACGTTTTGATAGATATTCAAGGTTGTTTTTTTCTGGGTCAACAATTACTTCTTCAAGGAGTGCGTGGAGTATGTGTCCTATTTTAGGTCCTGGTTTCATATGAAACTCTTTAAGAAGTATATCCCCGTTTATCTTAAGCATCCCCACCGATACAGGGTCACTCATTACTTCTTCTATCATTGAATGGTATTTCCTCAGTCTATACGGGTCTTCTTTTGGTCTTCCCATGCCCATGCGGTCACATACTCGTAGGTTCATAAGGTCCCAGATCATGTCTTTTCCAACATTTCGTATCATTCGGCGTATAGCTGTGTGACTTATTTCCTCTGTATCAGAGAAAAACATGTGCCAACGCACCAGTTTTACTACCTTTTCGGTGGTTTCACGTGAAAACTTGAGTCTTTTAAGGATTTTTTCGGTCATTCGAGCCCCTACTACCTCGTGTCCATAAAATGTCCAGGCTTTTTTGTTACCCTCCCTGCGTGTTTTGGGTTTTCCGATGTCGTGAAGCAATGCTGCGAGTTTCACGTGTAACGGATAGTCTTTCTTTTCAGCGTATGCAAGGCTTTTGAGGAGGTGTGTCCATACATCATATTTATGCGCTCCACCCTGTTCTATTGCTACCATATCGAGTAATTCAGGGAGTATTTCTTGTAATAATCCTGTTTCACGAGAAACCTCAAGTGCTCTTTCTGGGTCTTTTGAGTCAATCATTTTAGTGAATTCGTCTCGAATTCGCTCAATGGAGATGTTTTTGAGAAGAGAAATGTTCTTTTGTATGGATATTTTGGTGTTTTTTTCAATATCAAAGCCTAGTTGAGCTGAAAAACGTATCGCTCGCATGAGACGGAGGGCATCTTCTGAAAAACGTTCATCCGGATTACCGACGGTACGGATTACTTTGTCTTTTATGTCTTTTTGGCCATTATAGTTATCCACAATCTCCCCCGTTTCAATATCAAGAGCTAGCGCGTTTATAGTAAAGTCTCGTCTTTCAAGATCTTCATGTATTGTTGTGCTAAATTCGATAGTATCAGGGTGTCTATTGTCTGAATACGTACTTTCTTTGCGGTACGGAGTTATTTCTATGATAGAGACGGTGTTATCATCTGATCGGGTCTTTACCCCTACTGTTCCGAAGGTATTCTCATATACTGAATCAGGGAATATCTCTTGAATCTGTTGCGGTGTTGCATTTGTGGTAATATCCCAGTCTTTTGGGGGTGTGTTGAGAAAGATGTCTCGAACACAGCCACCAACAAGATATGCTGAAAAACCAGCGTTTTTTAGAAGTGCCGTTACACGTGAAACTTCGATGGGAATCTCAGAAATGGCTTTGTTTAGAGTCTCTGGGTTCATGGTGGTATTGTACAGTAGAATCATATAAGTTACAATGAACCAAGTATGCTTGTTACATATAATGAATAAAAAGGTTCAAGAAAAGAAAAAAGCCATTGAAATGCGCAAAAAAGGCTGTAGTTATAAGGATATTTTGCAAGAAGTAGATGTTGCTAAAAGTACGCTTTCTAATTGGCTCAAGAATTTTCCTCTTACAGATGATGAAAAAAGTGTCCTTAAAAAGCGTCGAGATGCGAATATTTCTCGGGGCAGGATTCGGGCAGCTAGTGTTTTGAGGAATAATAGACTAAAAAGAGAACAGAAAGAATTATGTATTGCAAAAGATATATTTGAATTACACAGAAATGATCCCTTTTTTACCACAGGAATAGCATTGTACTGGGCAGAAGGGGGAAAAAGGTCAGGGGATTTCCGCTTTACTAACTCTGATGAAGATATGATTTATCTTATGGTTTTGTGGATTAATAAGTATTTAAATGTACCTAAAGAGGAGATAAAGTGTCGTCTGTATTTACATGCACCTTATGTACATGAAAATTTGGAACAGTATTGGTCGTCAAAAATAGGAATTTCTCTCCATAATTTTGGAAAGAGTATACATAAACCACCTGGGTTAGGTATCAAAAAAAGACCTAATTACAAGGGTTGTTTGGTGTTACGTTTAAGAGGTGTTTACTTACTTTGGCGTATGAAATTTTTTAAGGAACTTTTAGTTGCTTCTTTAAAGGAAAAAATATAGTATACTTTCTAAGTATCAATGCGTCTGTAGCTCAACGGATAGAGCACCTGTCTTCGGAACAGGGGGTTGTGGGTTCGAATCCTGCCAGACGCACATCGCAGATACATTGCTTTCGTACCATGAGATGATAGAATATCTGCCATGCGGGATTGGTTTAATGGCTAGAATGACTGCCTTCCAAGCAGTAGATGGGGGTTCGATTCCCCCATCCCGCACCAAAAAATAAAAAGCACTTTTTTGTGCTTTTTATTTTTGTTTCATGTGCAACATAATTTCTTTTATGCTATGGGTCAATTTCTTTTAGATTTCGCCAGAAATATGGATATATGTGGAAAACTGTGGATAAAACTGGGGATATGTGTATAAAAGACAGTCTTTTTTGAATGTCCAAAAAGGTGATTTTGGGTATATTATGGCTTTATAAAGCAATATTTTAAGGAAAAGTCCTTTTAAGAGGTAAAACGTTTCACGTGAGACTTTTTACCACTGTGTTTCTCGTAAAACTATTAATAAAGGTGATGTATTAGGGGTTTTTGAGCCGTTTGTGGCAACATGGTACTATGTCTTTAATGAGTGATCTTTTTAAAAAATGCCGTTATTGTCATAAGGAATACCCCGAATCTTTTTTTGGAGCTGCTCGCACAACAGAAAAAAAGACATATCGCCGTCACAAATGTCGTTTTTGTTATCGTAACACTAAAAAGAAACTACAAAAGACATACAGAAATATTATCTGGATGTATAAGAAGGAGAGGGGATGTTGTCATTGTGGTGTTATAGATCCTCGAGTACTGGATTTCCATCATCGTGATACAAAGGATTTTTCGATTGCAGAGCAATCAAAAAGAGGGTATGGAAAGCAGAGGTTGCTGGAAGAAATGGAAAAGTGTGATATTCTTTGTGCCAACTGTCATAGGATAGAACACTTTCAAAATAAAGAGAAAAAGGATAGACTGTAGCAATTCGGAGCGTAGTGTAACGGTAGCATTCACGGTTTGGGACCGTGCAGTTCGGGTTCGAATCCCGGCGCTCCGACAGAGAAGAGAAAAAGAAAACAGGTACAATATTGTACCTGTTTTCTTTTGGTATATAGTAGGGATATGAAGGAGGATTCATTTTTGGTGTATGTATTGGATCAATTGCGGGGTATTGTTGGTATAGATACAAAAAAGATGTTTGGTAGTGTTGGGTTGTATGTAAATGGGGTGTTTTTTGGTATTGTCTCTAGTGGTGTGTTGTATATAAAGACAAATAGTGTCACGAGAAACTATTTTATTGAAAGAGGAATGAAACCATTTACGCCAAATGAAAAACAAGTATTAAAACATTATTATGAAGTTCCTGAAGAATGCATTGAGGATAGGGAAGAGTTGCAGGGGCTTGTTCGTGAATCTATAGAGATATAACGCTATGTTTAAAAGAAAGAAAGAAGATTTTGTGTGTGAACATTGTGGAGAATATGTTGTTGGAAATGGGTACACCAACCACTGTCCTTTATGTTTATACAGCAAGCATGTTGATATTGAACCAGGGGATAGGCTTGCGGAGTGTGGAGGGCTCATGAAACCCGTATCGGTGGAGAAAAAGAAGGATGAATACGTACTAATACATAAGTGTAGCGTATGTGGTCATGTGAAGAAGAATAAGATGCAGGAAGGGGATGACTTTGATGTTGTGTTAAAAATAGTAGAAAAGGGAATAGAGGCGTGATACTATTCTTCTAAATAAGCGGGTATAGTTTAGTGGTAGAATGTATCCTTGCCAAGGATAAGATCCGAGTTCGATTCTCGGTATCCGCACCATATGAAAAACGGTTTTACACTTGTTGAACTCCTCATTACCATAGCTATTATTGGTATTCTTTCAAGTATTGCACTTCCTGCACTTAATAACGCACGAACAAAAGCGCGTATTGCGAAGACTAACATGGAACTTGATCAGGTTGTTGATGCGATTGTTGTCGCACAAGGGGAGAGCGGGCAAACACTTTTGGAAATAACACAGGAAGCTGAAGTTATTGGTGCTGGTTGGGTTGCAGGTAACTGTATGGCTGATTATGATCTTCGTAATATACCCACACACAACGAGTGTTATTCAACATGGTCTGATGTGTTGAATGCTGTTCAAGCGGCTACTGGGGGTATTTATGACGGATTAGAGCGTGCTGATCGTGATGCGTGGGGAAGTCCGTATCTTTTGAATGAGAATGAAGGAGAAATGACATATTCTCTTGAGGCAAAATGTATGCAGGATCAGGTATATTCTGCAGGTCCTGATGGAATAAAAGACACCGATGATGACATTATGGTATTGGTACCAAATTCTCTTCGAGAGTGTGCTGATTTATAAAAACACCCCTAGAGTGTAAGGGTGATTTTTTTCTTGTTAATTTGGGCACCAATTTCGGGAAAGTGTCCGAATTGTTTTGAAAGAGTGTCGAGTTCTTTTTGGGTGTTTGCTTTGTTTACCATGGCGGTGATAAGTGCAAACATTTTTTTCTGGGCGCGTACTTTTGTGGGAGTGCCTGGTGTTGCTTGATAGAAGATTTTACGAATTTCTTCAAGTGTGTGTGCATGTTGCACTTGTTCTGTATTACCAGAAAGATGTTCACGTACCTCTTCCACTGAAAGACCTGTTTTGTGAGAAATGACTTGTATCTGTTCCTTTGAGTGTGTTTGCGCAATCATCTTGTTCTCCTTTCTGATTAGTATAACTAGAGAAGAGGGGTATTTGTGGCAAGGTAAACAAAAAACACCCTTGCGGGTGTCCTTTGTAAGTAGGATAAAGATACTATTTTACTGCATCTTTGAGAGCCTTTGCTGCTCGGAACTTTGGAACGTTCATAGCAGGAACTTGAATAGCTTCTCCTGTTCGTGGGTTTCGAGCTGTTCGTGCTGCTCGAGCTTTTACTGAGAAGATTCCAAGTCCAGAGATAGATACTTCTTCTCCTTTCTTTAGAGACTCAATGATTGATGAGATAACTGTTTCTACGCATTCCTCAGCTTGTACTTTTGTACCTCCGAGTTTCTCGTGAACAGCCTCAACGATTGCTGCTTTATTCATTGTGTAAATGAGTTACTTATTAATTTGATCATGATCAAAATGACCTTCCTTTATTATATAGAGCCATATTTTTAAGTGCAAATGGTTGTGCACTTTTGAAAATGTGGTCTTATTATCGTGCGTATTCGAGTACCCGTGATTCACGAATAACATTTATACGTATTTCTCCTGGATATTTGAGTTCATTTTCAACACGAAGGGCAATATCACGGGCAAGTTGCTTTGCCTCAAGGTCAGAAACCTTTTCGGGCTCTACAAATATACGTATTTCACGACCTGCTTGGATAGCGTATGCCTTCTCCACACCATCAAATGATGTAGCGATACCTTCAAGTTCCGCCAATCGCTTAATATAGTTCTCAACAGAGTCACGTCGTGCTCCTGGGCGGGCACCTGAGATGGCATCTGCTGCTTGAACAATACGTGCTTCCAGTGTTTCGTATGGATATTCTTCGTGATGAGCTTCCATGGCTTTAATAATTTGTTCATTTGTATCAAATTTTTGAAGAATTCTTCTTCCGATTTCAACATGGGTTCCTGATACTTCGTGGTCAACTGCTTTTCCAATATCGTGCACAAGTGCTCCAGCTTTAGCGACAGCAACATCAGCGCCGAGTTCTTCGGCGATAATACCAGCGATATGTGCCATTTCAACAGAGTGTTGAAGGACATTTTGTCCATAACTTGTTCTGAAGTAAAGGCGCCCAAGAATTGAAACAACGCGCGGGTCAAGATTGTAGACACCACACTCGAAGGCTGCCTGTTCTCCTTTTTCTTTGATGATCTTGTTTATCTGATCGGCTGCTTTCTTTGTTTCCTCTTCAATCTTTGCTGGTTGAATGCGTCCATCAGCAATGAGGTTCTCAAGAGCAACACGGGCAACCTGACGTCGTACAGGGTCAAATGATGAGATGGTGATAGCCCCAGGACTGTCGTCGACAATGACTTCAACACCAGTTGCTTTTTCAAATGCTTTAATGTTTCGTCCTTCTTTTCCAATGACCTTTCCTTTGATCTCATCAGAAGGAATAGTGACATTTGTTGTCATCATATCGGATGAGACATTGTTGGCCATTCGTTGAATAGCGGTGGTGAGGATTTCTTGGGCTTTCTTTTCGAAACGATCTTCTCCTTCTTGTTCAAGTTTTTGGAGTCGGACAATAATGTCCTCTTCAGATTCTTGTTCGACTGCTTTGAGGAGTTCATCTTTTGCCTGATCTTTGGTAAGTCCTGCTGTTTGTTCAAGAACTTCTTGTCTTTTGGTGACAAGGTCTTCTGCTTGATGTTGTATTTTTTCGACATCTTCTGCTTTTTGTTTGAGAGTTTCGATACTCTTATCAATATCAACCTGTCGGTTGTCTAGAAGTTCTTCTTTTTTTATGAGACGTTCTTCTGTTTTCTTTATTTTCTCTTCTTTTTCCTTTGTTTCTGATCGTGCCTCGTTGATAATTTTTTCTGATTTTTCCTCTGCTTCGTCAACGATTCGTTGCGCTTCATCTTTTGCTTCAAGCATCATCTGCTTGATGTTGAGTTCCATAGAACCCTTCTTTCCAAGGGAAATGACCCATCGAAGAAAGTATCCGAAAATACCACCGATAATTGCGGCAAGTCCGATGAATACTAATATAATTGCTAATTGCATATGTGTTATGAAGAACACATACACCAAAAAATACCTAGGTTTTATTCAAAAATGGCTTTGTGAAGCTGTTTTCGATGGAAATGGTGCATAGGTTTAGTGGTAATGTGTTCAAAATTAAATTAAAGGTAACACTTGCATAGTAGCGTATTTTGTGGGGGAGGTAAAGGAAAGAGTGGTTGTGGTGTGTGTCTCTCTATTCTTTTTGAAAATTTTTTAGGTCTTCTTTTGAAAAGATTCTTCCTGTAGTAGATTGTCTGAGCATTCCAAAAGAAGGTCGTTCACTAAATCCAACATATTCAACTTTCTTGCCAAGAGCTTTCTGGACATATTGAATCGCAGGAATTATATCTGTGTCTGAGCTTATTACGATGGCTGTGTCGTATAAGTTATCGACTGCACCGACAACAAGATCGATTGATAATTTTACGTCAACACCTTTTTCTCGAATATTGCCACTATCATACATAAGACGTCCTCTTTTTATGTCAAATCCCTCTGATTCTAGAGCAGATAAAAATTTTTGTTGACTCCGCTCCATTTTCTGGCTTTTCTTTGAATTATCAAAATTTTTAACTACACCAATGTAGTATCTTTTGGAAGTTAACTGGCGGTCACCTAGTACATGTGTTACAAAAGAGGAATAATTAAACTTTTTATCTTTGTCAGGTATTCCGATTGCTTTTAGTCCACGATAAGTGTTTCCACCGTCAATATAGACTACGACTTTATTTTTTGACATTAATAAAATTGTATCATACACAAAACCACTCCCGCCGAAGCGAGAGTGGTGCTGTTAGTACTTATATACTAGCATTTTATTTAGAAAAAACAAGCCGTAGAATTGTGTAAGATATCTATTTTAACACCTTATCAATTACGCCGTACTTCTTGGCGTCGTCTGAGGTCATCCAGAAATCTCGATCAATATCATTTGCAACAATATTTTCCGGTTTTCCGGTAAAATCTGACATCATCTTTGTAAGACGCTCTTTTGTTTTTAACATCCATTTTGCGGTGATTTCAATGTCAGATGCTTGTCCTTCTGCACCTCCAAGTGGTTGATGAATCATAATTTCTGCGTTAGGAAGAGCAAATCGTTTTCCTTTAGTTCCTGCGGCAAGTGTCCAGGCTCCTCCTGAAGCTGCCATACCGACACATACAGTAGAAACATCTGGTTTGATGTGGTTCATTGTGTCAATCATGGCAAGAGTAGAAGTAACAGATCCTCCTGGAGAGTTGATGTAAAGACTAATATCCTTCTTGGGGTCTTCTGATTGAAGGAAAAGAAGTTGAGCAATGACAGTGTTTGCTACTGCGTCATTAATTGGACCACCTAAAAAGATAATTCTTTCTTTGAGAAGACGAGAGTATATGTCATATGCTCGTTCTCCTCCTGTTGTTTTTTCTATTACTGTTGGGATTAACATGATTATTGTATTGATTATATATGAGTCAAGAATAATGCAATATTGTTTGCAGTGCAAGGTTCCTTCGTATATTCTACGTTGTATGAAAGTACATCGTTTTTATACACCACACAATCTTTCTTCTCTTGAATCATTCCAGACAGATGATACAGAGTTGTTACACCAATTGAAAGATGTCTTTAGATTGTCGAAAGGGGACAAGGTAGTGTTTTTTGATGGAAGTGGATATGAGTATCTGTCTTCTATTGAAGTACTTACCAAAAAAGAGGGTGAATTTACTATTGAATCAAAGGAGTATAAAGAAGAAAAAGAGGGAAGAAAGATACATGTCTATATTTCTATTATCAAAAAAGATAAATTAGAACTTGCGATAGAAAAAGCGGTGGAGCTTGGGGTAGATTCAATTACGCCAGTTATCGCAGAGCGGAGTCAGTATAAAAAGGTGAGAGTTGATAGATTAGAGAAGATAATAAAAGAGGCGACAGAGCAGTGTGGAAGGGTGAGACTGCCAAAACTTGGTGGGGTGAAGACGTTTAATGAAGTAATGGAAGAGCATCCTGATATAGTAGTATTTCATATGGAAGGAAAAGATATCAAAGAGGTGAGTTTAGGTGATGATGTGTCATTCCTCATCGGACCAGAAGGTGGTTGGAGTGAGAGAGAGCTTGCTTTGTGTGAGACGGTGGCACTTCCTTTTGATACGTTGAGGGCCGAGACGGCGGTTATTGCGGGGGTAGTATTGGTTTCATAAAAAATACCCACATAATGTGGGTATTTTTTCTATTTCTTTCCTTCAAGGAATTCAAATACTTTTTCGTTGGTGAGCATTGTCTCAACATATATTTTGATTCGCTCTTCTGGTGCATCTTTGTAGTGTTCGAGTAGGTGTTCTACTTCCTTCTTTACCTGATCTTCTTCTGGTTTGATTTTTTCTTCAATAGCGATTTGATTGAGAACGAGTTGCATTTTTGCTTTCTTCTCAGCAATTGGCATCCATTCCTTTCGGATGTCTTCCTCTGTTTTCTTTACCTCTTTGAGATAGTTTTCATAGGTAAGTCCTGCTCGTTCAACATCTGATTTGAACTGTCCAAACATCCTTTCAAGTTCACTGTTTACAAGTAGTTGTGGGAGAGAGACTTTTGATTTATCGATTATTTCTTCGATAATTTCATTTCGTTTTTTCTCTTTAGCGATTCGTTTCTTCTCAAGGCCGATGTTTTCTTTTATCTTTGCTTTGAAATCGGCAACGTCTTTGAAGTCTCCAAGAGTTTTTACAAATTCATCATTAATTTCTGGTTGTTTTGTATCTTTGTCCTGTAAAGCATGTTGTTTCTTGATTTGATCGATAGTTTCGTCAACTTCTTTGTCTGTTACTTCCTCTACCTCTTCTTCTTTGTTTGCAATCTTTCCGGCAATAGTCTTGTAGTCAGGAAGAGTGACTTCCGGCATGACAGCAATTTTCATCTTGAAGCCAAGATTTTCTTTTGGAGCAAGTTTGGTAAGGGAAATGGCAGGGTTTCCGAGAGGACTTAGTTTGTGCTCAAGAATGATATTTGGATATGCTTCGCTTAGAGCAAGTTCTGCTGCTTCTTGAAGAAGAGCCATTTCTCCGACGTGTTTTTGAGCAACGTCCTTTGGAACATTTCCTTTGCGAAATCCTTTGATTTCAATGTCTTTAGCGACATTTTCAAGAGCTTTATCTTTCTTTTCTTCGAGTGTCTCTGAGAGAATTTCTCCAGAGATTTCGATTTCAGAGTTTTCTAATTTTTTTATTTCAATGTTTGTATAGGCCATATGTGTTTATGTGTATAGCAATGGTCCACACTTTATAGTATTTGGGGGTGAAATGCAAAGAGAAGTATTGACAGAATAGATATTTTTAGTAGTTTTGTGTGTAGGTTTTTTGTTACACAAAATGTTCATTTTATGAAAGGTTAGGGTATGTCGGAAACAAGCGTAGAACATCTGCAGTTTCTTACCCCAGGTATTGCTCAGCGTGCTTGCCTCTGTGTTGAAGAGTTGGTAAAGAATGGGGGTCCTGTTTTCCGTTTTCTTAAAAGACGGGATTTGCACATTGTTGTTTTGGTCCCCACCTTGGTGATTCATGAGGATAAACCATATCCTGAGAAATATGAACAAGGTGTTGAAGTGTTGTATGAACATTCCATGGGCGACAGGGATGAGTGGGCACATCCGTACGATGAAATTGCTCAATGCAAAGTACTACAACTGTGGCAGAAACGAAACAACGGTAGTCAGTGTATCCAACCGCACCTTCTTTTTCCGGGTGATACGCCATACTATGGCGGTGTGTATCGTCATGGTTTTGCTGTTGGATGCTCGGGTCAGTTTGAACGACACGATACGATGATTGCTGGCATCATAAGTGATATGTGTGTTGCACTTGCCGCTGAAGCGTACGAAAGGCGTGATACGACTGATGAGAAAGAATTCATCGAGCAGGAGTGGAGAAATGATCCTTTAGAAAAAGTCGTATCTTGATATATTTTTCTAGCATCGTTTAAAAACACCATATGTATACATATGGTGTTTTCTTTTTGATTGGGTAGAGAGTTATTCTGCTACTGCCTCAAACTCAGCATCGATTTTTTCAAGTTCTGCATCGATGTCATCAAATTCATTGGTGTTGAGTGTTGCCTCAATATCAGAGAATTCTCCTTGCTGTGTCTCTTCTGTTATTTCTTCTGGAGCGTCGGCTCGTTGTGCATCCCAGAAGTAGATACCTCCAATGACGATAACAAGAAGAATGATAATGATCGCGATGAAGGGACCACTCGATCCTTTCTGCTCTATTGATTGTTGTGGTTGCTGTTCCATCATAGATAGTGATTATTGTTGATTAGATAGTAATAGTATACCTTATTGTGTGGTAACTGATGCTCTGAGGGCAACAAGTACGTCAACGTAGGCTTGTTTGGTTTCTTGTATGCTTGCGCGAACTGTTTCAATGATAGTATGGATTTCTTCACGTGAGACCTCTTCTGCTTCAAGGGCTGTGTTGAGGTCTATTTCTGCCTGAACGATTACTTCTTTTGTGACCTCAAGACTTGCTTGAGCATCTGCATATGCATCGAATGCAGATGTTGTGTCAATGTCATTTTCTTCAAGACGTGTAATGTGAGCTTCGATACGTGTGTTTGCTTCTTCAAATCGAGTGACAAGTGTATCAAAATGGGTAGTTATTTTTTCTGCGATAGTATCGAGACGTGCCCGTACTTCAAGGGCGAAATTCGCTCGACGTTCTTCTCGATTTGCTTGACGCATTTCTACGTTCGCTTGTATTTGAGCGTGTTGTTCTTCGGCTTGTTCTTTTCGAGCCTCTACTTGCGCGCGAAATTCAGTGTTTGTACTTACTGGATCTGTTTTAATTTGTGCTCGTGTGTTCATTTCAAGTCCTTGGGCTCCTGAAATGAGTGGAAGGACAAGCAGACTTGTGATGATAAGTGTTTTTTTCATGATAGATAATTAGCTTGTATGTTAGTTATGACGAAGGTTGTTGATAATACTTACACTTACAAGTATATCAAAAACACCCTGCAGAGTTCTGCAGGGTGTTTTTGATTAGTTACCGTATTTTTCTTTATAGAGTTCAATTGATTTTTTGATAGCTTCAATTGCTTCGTTTTTTCCTGATATCTTATTTATCGTAACGGTAACCTCTTTTTCTTTGAGTTCTTTGTATGTTTCAAAGAAGTGTTTGAATTCCTTGAGTTGATGTTTGTTGAGCCCTTCAAGGTCGTGTACATCTTCGAATCGTCGGTCTTCTACGGGTACAGCAATGATTTTGAAGTCTGATTCTCCGTCGTCAATCATTTCCATGACGGCTACTGGTCGAACGTTTACCAGGATACCCGGATGAAGGGGGAATGTTGAGAGAACAACGACATCGAGTGGGTCATTGTCTTCCCAGAGTGTTCGAGGGGCAAATCCATAATCGAATGGATACGGAGCTGATGAGTAGTTAGCTCTATCGAGTGCAATGAGTCCAGTTTCCTTATCAATTTCGTATTTGTTATTTGATCCTTTTGGAATTTCAATAATGGTATTGAATTCTTCTGGAATATTGTCTCCGAGTGAGACATCGTGCCATAGATTCATGATAGTTGTTGGTTAGATAATAATGTTATTCCTTTTCTTCGGGAGTTGTGTTTGGTGCTTCTTCAGTTTTCTCTTCTTGAGGTTCCTCTGGTTGTGGTGTTTCAGTTTCTTCTTTGGTTGTTTGTGTGTCTTCTTTTATCTCAACATGATTACCATCTGCTTCAGCAATTTCTTCTCCTTGAATTGATTTGATATCAATTTTCCAACCAGTGAGTTTTGCTGCAAGGCGGACATTTTGTCCTCCTTTTCCAATGGCAAGTGATTGTTGATCCTCAGCTACTTCAACAGTAGCTTCTTCATCTTCTTCGTTAATCTCTACACCGAGAACTTTTGCTGGTGAGAGAGCATCTTCAATGAATTGAATAGAGTCATCTGACCACTCAATAATATCAATCTTTTCTCCGCTTAGTTCTGACATTACTGTTGAAACACGAACACCTCGCTGTCCGACAAGTGCTCCAACTGGATCAATGTGATCATCTGTTGTTTGTACTGCAATTTTACTTCGTGATCCTGCTTCGCGGGCAATTGCTTTTATCACTACAGTTCCTGCACCAATTTCTGGCACTTCTCCTTCAAAGAGTTTTTCCATGAATTTTGGATGTGAACGTGATAGTCGAAGGAAGACACCGCGTGGTGTATCTTCTACTTTATACAGATATGCGCGGATACGTTCTCCTTGTCGATATCGTTCCCCAGGAATTTGTTCGTTGTATGGAAGGATTCCCGTTGCACGACCAAGATCGATGAAGAGGTTTCCTCGTTCAATTCGTTGAACAGTACCAGAGATGATATCTCCTTCTCGTTCTCCGTATTCTTTGAAGACAGATACTTTCTCTGCTTCGCGTATTTTTTGGATGATAACTTGTTTTGCTGTTTGAGCAGCGATACGTCCATAGTCATCACGTGGTTCAAGAGGGAAGACGATTTCGTCTCCAATTTGTGCGTCTGCTTTAATACGCTTTGCATCCTCAATCATAATGTCATGTTCTGTGTTGAAGAGAGTTTTCCTCTCTTCCTCAGGTGTGTCTTCATCATATTCAGGTGCATCTTCTGGATCCATGTAGACCTTTGATTCGTCAACAACCATTTTTACCTGTACGAATTCTGCTGTCCCTGTGTTTTTATCGAAAATTGCTCGTACGATTTGTCCGCGCTTTCCCCATTCTTTCTTGTATGCTGTGGCAAGAGCTGTTTCAATAGCCTCGATGATCTTATCACTCGGGATACCTCGCTCTTCTTCAAGCTGTCCAAGAACTGAATTTACTACTTTTAAATCAATCATATTACTTATTATTAATGTTACAAAAGAAAAATTCGCTTGGAGCGAATTTCTGTAACAATCTATCAAACTGACTTCTATAGTATACATGAATGAGTGGGGATGTCAATGTATACAAAAGGGCCTAGGATATTGCTATCCTAGGCCCAGCTACCTACCTCGCCCTTCCGGGGTGAGGGATACAAGGAGAATTACGGTGAGATGGTGCCAGTGTTTGTAGTATCTCCATCAACACACTGGTTGTTTTGGTTATTGTTTTGGTTGATGAACTTTGCTCCAAGGCTTGCGCCTGCAGAACCACCATTACCGCCTTGTGCATTGGCGTTTGCAGACCCGCCGTTGTAATTGTTGATTTTGGTGCCTTCGGTGTTCAGTCCTTGAGCAAGTCTTCCACTCGCACCAACAAAGGCGGCGGCTTGTTCCAGTGGTGTGGATCCAGCTGCGCCGTATTTCCACCCGTCTTGTTTGGTAAGACAGAGATCGCCGTTAGCGACGCCTTGAAGAAGGGAATTTTTGTTGAGGCGGTAATTTTGCAGATTCCCCGTGGCACAGTACTTAGTACTTTCCACATGAGTCACTGACGGGGTGAACGGTTCTTTGACGAGAAGAATGTTGTCTTCTCGAATCTCTCCGTTCAGGTTTTGGTTGAGAACCGTGATGACTTCTGCTCGTCTGCACCCAACAAGGGACAGGAACAGTAGGCAAAATAAAAACAGTGTTTTCTTCATGATTGTTCCTCCTTGAGTATTTGTTGCAGTGCAAAGTTGACTGCATCATTTACCCGTTTGTTTTTGGTGAAGTGAATTTTCTTTCTGACGGGGTCAACATCATTTCTCCAGTCGTAATCGAAAGAGATACGAGTTGAGTTATCCATCAGTTCCATCATGTTGTGCGATGTGAATCGTGTCATGGCGAGTGTTCTCATCACATTCGGATGAAGATACACAAGATGGGTCATACTGACTCCAAATTGTTGATACATACCGAACAATTTTTTCCACATAACCTCGTGAGCAGTATCGAATTGATACTCTTTGAGGAATGCTTGGTAGAGCGGGATGGCGGGGCCATCTTCAAACTCTTGCACGAGCTCAGGATGAGATCCAAGGAATTCTTGGAGCCTTTGTGATGCCTGAGGTGACGTGTTCTGCGCAGCTCCACTTTTACCACTGTATGCAAGGCATATAGTAACGACATCAAATGTCCCTCTTTCATCAGTTTGACTATAGAGGATGTATTTGATGGTCCCGAGTGCACAATCATCAGAAAAGAAAGTCTTTTCTGATGATTGTACGGTTGGTTGCGGTGTGGGTGCTTGTTGACGCACCTGAACAAATTGAGGTTTGTTTTGCTGAACCATAGGTTCAGTTACCACAATAGGTTGTACCTGTTGTACCTGTTGTACCTGTTGTACCTGTTGTACCTGTTGTACCGGGGGCTCGTATGTTTGCACGACGGGTGCATGAGTTGGTTCCGGTGTAGGTACTTGGTACTGCTGAGGTGTTCTCAAGGGTTCATTACTTGAGATTTCCGATGTTGTGACTGTCTGACAGCCGGTAAGTACCATCAACGAGATGGTTACGATAATCAGTCCAAAACATTTCATATTTTTTCTCCTTATATACTTTTTTGAATGAACTTTATATAGATACACAGCGTGTGCTGTGATAATTTTCTGTATAATAATATACACGAAATTATAGTATTGTCAAGGTGTTGGGATATCTTTTCTGTTTCTTTTGTTTCTTTGCTTGTATAATAAATGTATCTATGCACATTGAAGAGTCACAACTTGAAGAGTTCATTCTTGACTCTGGTCTCATTACCCAACAAGATTTTGATGAGGCAAAAAAGAAGGCGAAAGAGAAAGAGCGATCAATAGGTGATGTGCTTGTCTCTGACGGGAAGTTTACCGAAGATGATTTGCGAAAGATGCAAGCGTATATTCTTGGTATTCCGTTTGTAAATTTGAAAAATCAAAAACTTGATTTTGAAGTGCTTTCTCTTGTTCCTGAACCTATTGCACGTAGTCATAATATTGTGGCGTTTCGGAAAGACGGCAATACGCTTGAGGTTGCCATGCTTGATACTGATGACCTCGAGGCGATTGATTTTGTAAAAAAGAAGGTGGGACTTCGTATCTTGCCTCGATTGACTGATAATGCGTCGATTAAACATGCATTGTTGCAGTATCAAAAGAGTCTCAAGGCTGAGTTTGGTGATTTGATTCAAAAAGAAGTTGGAGCGATCAAGACAATAAAGGAGGGGGAGAAAGATGCGTCTGAAAAGGACTTAAAAGAAATGGCAGAAGATTTGCCTGTTGTTCGTATTGTCGATACGTTATTGAAGCATGCTATTTTGCAGAATGCATCAGATATTCATATTGAGACAACAGAACAACAGGTGATTGTTCGCTATCGTATTGATGGAATACTTCGCGATGCGATGACACTTCCAAAAAGTGCATCAGAAAGTATTACTGCGCGTATTAAAGTGTTGTCGAATTTGAAGCTTGATGAGAAACGATTACCACAAGATGGTCGTTTCAAAATAGAGCTTAATGGAGAAAAGGTATCATTTCGTGTTTCAACACTTCCTACGTATTACGGAGAAAAGACAGTAATGCGTTTGCTTCGTGAGAATGTCTCCGGATTTACCCTCGAGGCCCTTGGTTTCCACGGAGAGGCACTTGAAAAAATTCAAGATGCAACAAAATCAACGACAGGACTTATCCTTACTACAGGTCCAACTGGTTCTGGAAAAACAACAACGCTCTATACAGTGCTTGATATCTTGAATACGCCAGATGTGAATATTTCAACAGTGGAAGACCCGGTTGAGTATCAAATGAAGCGGATTAATCAGACACAGGTAAAACCTGATATTGGATTTACCTTCTCAAAAGGACTCCGTGCACTTGTTCGACAGGATCCAGATGTCATTATGGTTGGTGAGATTCGAGACGGAGAAACAGCATCGCTCGCGATTAATGCTGCCCTTACCGGACACCTTGTGCTTTCAACACTTCATACCAACTCTGCTGCAGGTGCGGTACCGCGATTACTTGATATGGGTGCACAGCCCTTTTTGTTGGTGTCGACTCTCGATGTGGTGATTGCACAGCGTTTGGTGCGTCGATTGGCTAATACAAAAGAACAATATTTTCTTTCCAAGAAAGAGGTGGACTCTTTGAAGAAAACTGTTGATATTGATCGGGTACTTGTCGATTTGAAGAAAGAGAAAATTATAGGAGAAGATGTTTCTTCGTGGGAAAAGATACCGTTTTATAAGCCAAAGAAGACGGGGTCAGAAGATGGATATGCAGGACGTATTGTTATTTGTGAAGTATTAAAGGTGTCTGAATCAGTAAAAGAACTTATAATGAAAGATGCGACAGCGGGAAATATTGAAAAGCAGGCGCAAGAGGAGGGAATGCTTACCATGATTGAAGATGGAATTTTTAAAGCAGTACAAGGACTTACCACTATTGAAGAGGTACTCCGTGTTGTATCAGAATAATATATGGCAATTTTTACATATAAAGCAATAAAAGAAGACGGGTCATCGTATAAAGGAAAGATGGAGGCGGTGAACCAGTATGCGGTGAAAGAAAAAATTGAAAGCGCAGGAGAGCAGGTGGTTTTTATTGAAAAAGGAAAAGAAGGGTCGTGGGTAAAGCGCTTTACAGAGAAGTTTGATGTGATGTTTGGAAAGGTAAAGGAGCATGAAAAGATTCTTTTCGCTCGCAACCTTGGTTTGATGATTCGATCAGGTCTATCACTTTCTCGAGCACTTTCTGTATTAGAAAGACAGACAAGGAACAAACTTCTCAAGAAGGTGCTTGCTGATTTGCAGGATAGTATTGGGCAAGGGTCATCATTCAATGAATCACTTGCTGATTTTCCAAAAGTCTTTCCTGACTTATTTGTATCAATGGTAGCTGCTGGTGAGCAGAGTGGAAATCTTTCTCAATCACTTCAAGCAGTGTCAGATCAAATGGAACGAACGTATCTCATCAAGAAAAAGATTAAAGGAGCGATGGTATACCCGGCAGTGATTCTTGGATTGATTGGTGTCCTTGGTATTTTGATGCTCTACTTTGTGGTGCCGACACTTACCTCAACGTTTAATGATCTTGGGGTAGAACTTCCACTTTCAACTCGGATTATTATCGGCATCAGTGATTTTCTTCGGTATCACACTATTGTGACACTTGGTATTCTTCTTCTTGTTGTGGGAGCTGTTGTGTATGTTGTAAAACAACCATGGGGAAAAAGAGGAGTTGAATTTCTTTTGTTGAAGTTGCCTCTTTTTTCTCCTATTACCAAAGAGATTAATGCGGCACGGACGGTACGAACACTTGCCTCACTTCTGTCATCTGGTGTTGAGTATGTTGAATCAATTCGAATTACAAGAGATGTGGTACAGAATTCATATTATAGAGAAGTACTTGAAGAGGCTGAAAAAAGGGTGCAGAAAGGAGAACCAATTTCAAAAGTATTTTTGGCGTATGAGAACTTGTATCCAGTATTTGTAGGTGAGATGGCAAGTGTGGGTGAAGAGACAGGAAATCTTTCAGAGATGTTCGGGAATGTTGCTGATTTCTATGAAGAAGATGTGCAAGAGAAGACAAAAAATATGTCGACGCTTATTGAGCCACTCCTTATGGCGGTGATTGGTGTATTTGTGGGTATCTTTGCTATTTCAATGCTTACGCCGACGTATTCGTTGGTGGATGCGATATAGGGTTGCTTTTTCTATTTTTTATTGTATAAAGGGGGTAGTGTTTTGTTGAAACAAAGTGTTCTTTTATATAGAAAGAAGGTGTGCTGTGGGACAGATGCTGGGCGGTATTCAAGAAAAAGATGGTGTCAGTGGTTTTATTAAGGCATTTATCTTTGCTGTTTTGTTCATGATTATTGTTGCGTTGTATCTCAGTGCGTATGTACTTAGGGTCGAAAATGTTGTGTTTATGACACAAACAAAGCCGGTGACGGTTAATGGTGCAAGCGGGGCAGGTAAGTATGTGTATACTGAAGTTCCTTTTGTTAAAAAGAACAGCGACTATATTGCTGTTCCTATTGGGGACCGATTGGTTAGTAGTTCGTCGGTAACACCGATTACCGATAATCCAAAAGCTCGGAAGATTACCTACTCAGTTCTAGGGATGATTGATCCAGATGTTTATTTTTCTTTAGGGTCAACTGGTTTCAAGGACTATGAAGGGACGGCAAAGAGTGTGAATGAAAGGATTCAATACCAGTTGTATGAACTGAACAACGCACACTCAAAAGAGTTGGCAGAGTTTTATAACCCGCTTAATCCAGGGCAGCAGGAATTATTTAAAAAATTGGTTAACGATTTTATGAATGAGCGATTGGAAGGTACGGGTATCAGTGTGCTCTGTACGGGTTTCCAGATTGAGTGACATCTATATTCTCAGATATGTACAAGACGAAGTTTTACTTCGTCTTGTTTTTTTATACTTTGATATAATGAACTGATGAAAGGTTCTTCTTTTAATCGTGGTGTGACTCTTACCGAAGTAGTGATTGGTGTAGTGCTGTTTACGCTTATATCAACTATTGCATATCGTGGGTACACCAACTTGTATGAACTCATTGCAGTTTCAAGAGATAAGGTGACGGCAGCGTCTGTTGCCAATGAACTTTTTGAGGTGGTGCGAAATATGCCATATGCAGATATCGGTATTGAAGATGGTATTCCGAGTGGAGTGCTTCCTCGCTCGCAGGAACTTGTTCGAAATGGAAAGACTTTCTATGCCACCACGACAGTACGAAATATAGACGACCCATTTGATGGAACAATTGGAGGAAGCCCAAATGATTTATCTCCTGCTGATTCGAAGTTGGTTGATATACTTGTGGGATGTCCGTCGTGTACACATTTTGATCCGGTGCACTTCACGAGTCGCATTGGTCCAAAGAATCTTGAGACTGCTTCTGAAAATGGAGCTCTCTTTATCCAAGTCATTGATGTTAACGGGCAACCTGTTGTTGATGCTGATGTGTATATTGAAAATGCAGACGTTGATCCGGTTGTTTCCATCGAAGAGACAACTGATAATAATGGTATGTTGCAGCTTGTTGATGTGCCACCTGATGTGCAGGGGTATGAGATTACAATATCAAAATCAGGTTATTCTACTTCAAAGACATATAGTATCGATGAACTCTCTCCTTCAACACCGCTTCAGCCGAATGTGACAGTGGTGCTCCAGCAAGTGACAGGGACAACGTTTATTATTAGTGAGGCCAGTGACGTGAATGTCTCAACGGTAACACAGACATGTCAGAGTGTTGGTGGTATCGACTTTACACTTACCGGTTCACACCTTATTGGTATAAATCCTGATGTGGTGAAATATGATGTTAATCATCAGACGGACGGGAGTGGTTTGCTTGTATTGAATGACCTTGAATCAGATACGTATAGTCTCGATGTGACAGATGGGTTCTATCAGCTTGAAGGATCGAGTCCAGCGACACTTTTGGATGTTGCTCCGAATGAAGATTATGATGTGATGCTTGTTGTGGGGCCTGATGATCCGGCTACGCTTTTGGTGACGGTGCGGGATGGTATAACACTTCAGCCACTGTCGGAAGCGAGAGTGACGCTTGAGCGAGAAACAGGAGAGACAATTGATGAAGTGACAGGACGAGGGTATTTGCATCAGACTGATTGGTCAGGAGGATCAGGGCAAATATTGTTTGAAGATGAGACAGAGTACTATTCTTCCGATGGTGATGTTGACACGTCTGGTGGGGAGCTTCGATTGCGAGAGGTGCTTGGAGAGTATGTGTCAGATGGGGAGTTAGTATCGTCTATTTTTGATACAGGAGAAATGAGTAATTATGAAAAGTTATCGTGGACACCGCAGGATCAGGGAATCGATGAGATTCGTTTCCAGTTTGCAACAAGCAACAGTACATCAACAGAGAGTTTTATATTCAAAGGTCCTGATGGTGCGACGACTACTTACTATACGCTTGCAGAAACCGATATTCCAGCAGTACACAATGGTGACCGGTATGCACGATACAAAGCATATCTACATACTGATGATGTGTCGGTGACACCAAATATTTCAGATGTGTCATTCACCTTTACCACCGATTGTGTGCCACCGGGACAGGCTGTTTTTTCTGGATTACCTCATGAAGAGTATCAGCTTACCGTTGAGGCCGATGGGTATCAAAGTCAGACGGTAATGGTGGGTCTTGATACTGATTGGAAGCGTAAAGAAATTATACTCAATGAATCGTAATTATTTTCACAAAGGAATAACCCTTCCTGAACTTCTCATTGCAGTTGCGATTATTTCTACAATGACCGTTATTATGGCCGCCTTTCAGGCAGATTTGTTTAATCTTGGCTTTGGATTTCAGAGTAATCTTTCTGCGCAATTTCAAGCAGAAAGGATGTTAAAAGATACTACTGTTGAGATTCGAAGTGCTGAACCATCAAGTCAGGGTGCGTACCCTATAAAGACAGCGACAGAGACGGAGTTTACGTTCTTTACTGATCCTGATGGTGATGGGGACAAGAATCGGGTGCGATATTTTCTTGACGGAACTGTGTTTAAAAAAGGAGAGATAGTGCCAGAGGGTGCGTATCATGTCTATGATGAGGATGCTGAGGAGATAGTGACTCTCATTGAAGATGTACGAAATGATGTGGTCTTCACCTATTATGATGAGAATTATAACGGCGTAGGTACGACTACGGCACTTACGTTTCCGGTAGAAAGGAAAGAAATTCGTTTGGTGGAGATTACACTGGTGATTGATAATAATGAGAATGTTGGGACGAATGCGATGACTATCCGTACGCGGGCCATGATGCGTAACTTGAAAGATAACTTGTAATATGTCGAAAGAGAAAGGAACAATTTTGATACAAACTATTGTCTACGCAAGTATTGCTGTGGTGCTCATTAGTGCACTCGTGAATTCAGCAGGGATAGCAATCAAGTCGGCAGAACGGGCTATATATCTTGAACGAGCTATTCAAATTGCTGAAGGGGGCATTGATTATTATCGTTGGCATCTAGCACATGCTCCTGTTGATTATCAAGATGGTACTGGTACAGAAGGTCCGTATGTACACGATTTTGTTGATGAAAATGGAACAAAACTTGGAGAGTATACATTAGAGATTGAGGCGCCACCTGCAGGGTCTACGGTAGTGACTATTCGTTCAACAGGAACCGTTGTTGAGGATCCAAGTGTCTCACGTACGGTGGAGGTAACTATGGCAGTGCCGTCACTTGCTGAGTATTCGGTTGCCGCAAATGATGACATGCGTTTTGGAGAAGGAACAGAGGTATATGGACACCTCCATGCCAATGGTGGTATTCGCTTTGATGGATTGGCTCATAATATTGTGTCGAGTTCACTTGAGTCCTATAGCGATCCCGATCACTCCGGTGGAGATGAGTTTGGGGTGCATACGCACGTTTTTCCTACCGACCCACTTCCGCCAGCAGAGGTTCCTGATCGAGAAGATGTATTTGAGGCAGGACGTGAATTTCCACTTCCAACAATTGATTTTGTTGGATTGACGACTGATCTTGCGAGTATAAAGAGTGAGGCACAGGCAAGTGGTGAGTATTATCCTGCATCTGGATATTATGGGTATCATATAACACTCAAGACTGATGACACGTATGATTTGTATGTGGTAACTCGTTTGCAAAGTCCGCCTCGATCATATTGTTATAACAATCAAAATCAAGATGGATGGGGAACGTGGAGTGTTGGACAGGAGAGTTTTATTGGGAATGAGGAAATACCAGAAAACGGACTATTATTCTTTGAAGACCATGTATGGGTTGATGGACAGATTGATGGTGCCCGACTGACAATTGCTGCTGGACGATTTCCTGATTCGCCATCAACCCGTCGAAGTATTACGGTAAACAATGATTTGTTGTATACCAATTATGATGGAGATGATGTTATTGCTCTTATTGCGCAGGATGATATAAACGTAGGGTTGTATAGTGAGGATGATCTGCAAATAGATGCTGCACTTGTGGCACAAAATGGACGCGTGGGGAGGTATTTCTATCCGACACAAACAGTGTATTGGATTTTCTATGTTAATGCGTGCACACCATATGATGTTCGTTCAGAATTGACACTAAACGGAACTATTATTACCAATGAGCGATATGGATTTGCATATGATGGTGGAAATGGATATCAGATACGAAATCTTAACTATGATGCTAACTTACTGTATAGTCCGCCACCAAGTTTTCCACTCACAAGTGATCAATATGAGATTTTGAAATGGCGGGAAGTAGAATAGTTGGTATACTTTCTGTATGAAGAAACTTGTTGTTGCGAATTTTAAAATGAATCCTTCGACAATAAAGGAGGCAAAAAAACTATCTGAATCAGCAAAGAAAACTGCTCGTCGATACAAAAAGGTTGATGTTGTTCTATGTCCTTCCTGTGTGCATCTTCCTGTTCTTGCTTTGAAGAAGCAAAAGACTATTGCTTTTGGGGCGCAAAATGTGTCATTTGAAAAAGAAGGTGCCTTTACCGGAGAGGTAAGTGCGGAGATGGTCAAAGATAGTGGTGCTTCTTTTGTTATTGTGGGACATTCAGAACGTCGGGCAATGGGTGAGAGTACCGCTGATATGCTCAAGAAAATAGAAGTTATTTTGAAACAAAAGATGACACCTATTATATGTATCGGCGAGAAAAGTCGTGATAATGAGGGGGTGTTTCTTGATGAGTTGGAAGGGGAAATAAAAGAAGTGGTGTGTGGATTGCCACAAGCGGCAGTGAAGCGATGTGTCATTGCTTACGAACCACTTTGGGCAATTGGAAAGAAAGAAGCGATTACCGGACGGAAATTATACGAGATTGTTCTCTTTATCAGAAAAGTACTTTCTGATTTATACAACAGACAGACAGCGTTTCGTGTTCCTGTCTTGTATGGTGGGTCGGTTACTGAGGAAAATGCAGAACAGATTTTTGTGGAAGGTGAGGTACAAGGTTTTTTGGTGGGGCGTGCAAGTGTAGATGCAAAAAAATTTGGTGACATTATTCGTATTGTTAACGAAGTGTAACTATGAAGTTTAAAACCCTCGATGATCTTGGTGATGTTTCAGGAAAGAAGGTGTTTGTGCGAGTGGACTATAATGTGCCTCTGCGAGAAGGAGGTATCATCGAAGATGATTTTCGGATAAAAAAGAGTATACAAACTATTGAAGAATTGCTTTCAAAAGGAGCGACAGTAATTCTTGGAAGTCACTTTGAAGGACATGGTGGAAGTCTTTCTCCTATTGCTAATTATCTTCGTACGTATTTTCCTGTGCAATTTGTCTCTGATATATATGAAGAATTTTCTTTTACTGAGAGCGTTGTGTTGTTGGAGAATATGCGCGCGTGGGAAGGAGAAAAGAAGAATGATACTGCTTTTGCAAAACATCTGGCATCACTTGCAGATATATATGTGAATGAAGCATTTTCTGCATCTCACAGAGAGCATGCATCTATTGTCGGTGTACCACAGTATCTTCCATCTTTTGCAGGAAGGACGTTTGTAGATGAGGTTGAGAATCTTTCAAAAGTTTTTTCGCCAGCACATCCTTTTTTATTTATCCTTGGAGGGGCGAAGTTTTCAACAAAGTTGCCTTTGCTGAGAAAGTTTTTGTCAAAAGCAGATACGGTGTTTGTTGGAGGAGCACTTGCGAATACTTTTTATAAAGCACAAGGGCTTGAGGTTGGTAATTCGCTTGTAGATGATGTTGATGTGTCAGATATGGTTGGGGCTGATCACCTACTGTTACCACAAGATGTTGTTGTAGAGACAGAGGGTGGTGAGGTGGAAGTGCGAGATGTTCATGATATACAAGAAGGAGATGTGGTGATGGATATGGGGCCTGATAGTGTATCTGATTTACAGATGGTAATAGATGATGCATCCTTTGTTCTGTGGAACGGTCCTCTTGGAAATTATGAAAAAGGATTTGCTGAAGGGACAAATGAGTGTGCACACCGTATAGCAGAGTCTGGTACTGATTGTGTGCTTGGGGGAGGAGATACACTCACTGTTGTGTCGAAACTTCATTTGTTTGAAAAGTATTCTTTTGTTTCAAGTGCAGGTGGAGCGATGCTTGATTTTCTTGCCAATGAGACGCTTCCTGGAATCGAGGCATTGACATAGTCTATTTTTGATGTATTTTGTTATATGAAGCACAGCGTGGTGTTGTGCGTATGATCTTTAGATAGAAAGGGGTTTGGTATGGGAAGGCCTTGTGCGAAAGCACCTTCTTTGAGTTTTTGTGATGTTGCACCTAAGTTGCTTATTGTTCTTGCTTTGGTGTGTTTGTCCATACTCTTGTTGGCGGATAAGGATGGTGTCAGTTGGCGCGATAAGGATCGTGAGACAGTCAGGAAATTGATGAATCATGAACCTGTTTCGATTCGTGATGTTTCGTGGTTGTTTGATCCAAATATGAATGATCGGCTTCGGGCAATTATTCCGGCGGAAGAATATGCAGAAACGGTGTATGTTCTGACGCAAAAACTTGTGGTGTCGCTTCCGAAAGAAGCGGTTCCTGTTCCGGCGGTGCAGATGAAGGAGGTGAGTGATGAAGGACAACATTAAAATGTGTATCATTGCTCTTATCGTTACCTTGGGTATCGTTATGATACTCACCGCTCCCAATCGAAGGCAAAAAAAAGAAGAACAGATTAAACAACAATCTGTTCCGAAAGAAACTCGCCCTCTCTTTGAACAAAAGAAAGATGAGGGGGCGGAGCTTGGAGAAATTGAGTTCACCTAATCTCTTCCTTGTGTGGTGCATGGTGTACCACAGAGTCGTTGTGTGCTAGTCTGACGCACAACGGCTTTTTTATTTGACAAATAGTATTTACAATGATATAATTTTATTCAGATTTATATAGATAAGTGGTAGGTACCATATTATCTGTGCAACAAACAGTTCTCTAACATATTCAAGGGGGTGACACATGTCACTTTATAACATTTCTTCTTTTTTGGCAGGTTTTTTGTTTTTGTTTGCTTTTTTTCCTTATGTAAAAGCGATTGTGAAAGGAAATGCTTCACCAAAAAAAGCAACGTGGTTAATTTGGGCACTCAATGATATCATCGTTGTGGCGGGAATGGCAGCCGAAGGTCGTTTCAATGGTTTGATTGCGGGTGCGACAATCGGTGCGACTACTGTATTCTTTCTTTCCCTACGTAAAGGTGAAAGTGGTTGGAAGCCGTTAGATATTGTCTGTGTCTGCATGTCTATTGTGGCCATAGTGGCGTCTTTCCTGGTTGATGTGAATATTGGTATTGCTCTGGGATTGAGCTCGCTCTTTATTGCAGCGGTTCCAACTTATGTATCAGCGTGGGAGAAACCTCAGAATGAGAACACCAAAGCATGGGTTATTTTTAACATAGCAAATGTATTTGGTGTTATTGCCTCCACAAAAGATGCAACATTTGCTTCGATGGCACCGCCTATCGCTTTTGTCTGTATTGATGTGCCAATGTTATATTTGTTGTTGGTACGCCCCGCTTTTTCTTTAAAAAAGTGAGCGCCTTGAATAAAAAACGTACCCCTGATGTGTAGACATCAGGGGTATTTTAATATTTGACACTTTTTTATGTTGTGTTAATATTATTTTGTTAGCGACATGGTGTTGCTGACTGCTTCATTACCGAAAGGAGGTCCACATGAAGCATATTGTTCTTTCCATTTTGGCCGTCATTTGCGTGATGGCACTGTTGTTCACACCTGCGGGTGTGAATGCTGATGACACGGGTCCGCCCGGAGGACAGACGCTTGTCGCACCGATGGATATCGGTCCGGCGCCGCCTGCTACATTCCAGCAGGTTTTGTATATTGAACAAAGTTCCGTCGTCATCAGTCACAGTGAAACAACCAAGAAGGTTGTCGCTGACAGCGTCATTACTATCGAAGACAACAGGCCTAACGTTCGGAGTGGCTATCGTGCTCGTTCGTGGGTCAAAGATATTGATCCATGGACAATGCAAGTTGAGTACTGCGACTCTGAAGGGCAGTTGGAACGCTCGAAACGTTCCAATAGTTTCTCCCTTCTTCATGAAGATTGCGCTAAGACTGTTGTCGGCCTCTGGTAGATCGTAAACCGAATCTATCACAAGACGAACTCTATGAGCCCCGACGCACATAAACGTGTGTTGGGGCTTTTTCTTTTGTATATAAAAACCTCTCGTTATACTGAGAGGTTTTCTTGGATCTTTTCCATAGTCTGTTTTGCTTCTCCTTCTTTGTATATTGTTCGAGGCCAGAAGTCTTCGAGACCGTCGTTATGTTTTCGGGGTATCAGGTGTATATGGAAATGTGGCACATCAACTCCGACTACAGAAAGAGCAACAAAGTCAGCTTCCATTGCTTTTTTGAGGGTCTTCATGAGTTCTTTTGCTTTGGTGAAGGTGTACTGAAGAAGGTCGTCGGGAACATCTTGCATCCATTGGTATTGTTCTTTGGTAATGAGAAGAGTGTGTCCAGGAGAGACGGGATTGATATCAAGGAAAGCAAGTACCTTCTCGTCTTCGTAGATGATGTCTGCTGGAATCTCTCGTGCAATTATCTTGGTAAAAACTGAATCACTCATACCTGTTATACTATCACACATGAAGCGTTACGAATTGAGAAAATGGCACGAAGGTGATGATTTGATGTCCCACTTGCTCCGTCATCGGGGACATGAAGGGGAGGCTTTTCTCTCTCCCACATATGATGAGGGGATGCATGATCCATTTTTGATGAAAGATATGGAAAAAGCGGTGGATCGTTTTTTGAAGGCTGTTGAGAAAAAAGAGAGGATTGTTGTATACAGTGATTTTGATGCAGATGGTATTCCGGGTGGAGCACTCTTTCATGATTTTTTGAAAAAGATTGGATATGACAATTTTGTAAATTATATTCCACATCGAAATGATGAGGGGTATGGGTTTCATCTCGAGGCAATTGAACAGTTTGCCAAAGATGGAACTGATTTGATCATTACCATCGATGTGGGGATTGTTGCAAACGAAGGAGTGAAGAAGGCAAGTGAACTTGGAATGGATGTCATCGTTACCGATCATCATGAGCCAAATGGCGAGCTTCCTCCAGCTGTTGCGGTGCTTGATCCTAAGCGTGTCGATTGTCAGTATCCATTCAAAGAGTTGTGTGGAACGGGGGTGGCGTATAAATTCATTCAGGCGATTTTAGAAAAGAAAGATTTTGGATTGAAAAAAGGAATGGAAAAGTGGTGGCTTGATCTTGTGGGTATTGCGACGCTCTCTGATATGGTACCACTTGTTGGTGAGAATAGAGTCCTTGCTCATTTTGGATTACTTGTACTTCGAAAGAGTAGGCGTCCGGCAATTGCACATATGTGTAAGAAGCTTGGAATCAATCAGAGGAATATGACAGAAGATGATATTGGGTTTTTGATCACACCTCGGATTAATGCAGCTTCTCGGATGGGACATCCGGATGATGCGTTCAAGTTATTGGTTGCTGAAGATGAAATTGATGCAGGCCGACAGTTTGAGCATCTATCGAAAATCAATGATGAACGGAAAGGGTTAGTTTCTTCTATTGTACGGAAGGTGCATACGAAGATGAAAAAGAGAGAAGAGATGAAGAGTGTTATTGTTGCAGGAGATCCTGATTGGAAGCCGTCGGTGTTGGGGCTTGTGGCGAATAAATTGGCAGAGGAATATAACAGACCTGTCTTTTTGTGGGGACGAGAAAATGGAAATGTCCTAAAAGGATCATGTCGCTCTGATGGGTCAGTCAGTTTGATTGAGCTAATGAATAAAGTATCATCTTCTTTTTCCCACTATGGCGGGCACAAGATGGCTGCTGGGTTTGCGGTTTCACAGGATGGCGTTCACACACTTGAAGAAGATCTATCACGTGGATGTGATGAGTTATTGAGTGCAGATGTTGAGCCTGAACCTGTGTGGATCGATGCTCCTCTTGCTGTGCAAGATGTGGGGAACACAATTGTGGGCGTGTTGCAAAAAATGTCCCCTTTTGGTGTGGGTAATGAAAAGCCACTTTTTATGTTTCAAGATGTTGTACCGACTGAAGTGAAACTTTTTGGTGCAGGGAAAAATCATCTAGAGATTTCGTTCGGAAGTCTTCGGGCAATTGGATTTTTTATGACCCCCGATTCATTTGAAAAGGAACCGGTTAAAGGACAAACCTGTACCCTTATCGGACACATTGAAGAATCGTTCTTTCGAGGGCGGAGAGAGATTAGGGTACGAATCGTTGATGTCCTATAGTATGATATCGAATATGAAAAATATTGTGTTTACCGATGGTGCGTCTCGTGGAAATCCTGGAAAAGGAGGATGGGGAACTATTGTTGTGTTGGGTGACCGAGTTATTGAACGTGGGGGGTATAAAGAGAAGACAACGAATAATGAAATGGAACTGACGGCGTTGGTGAAAGGACTTGAGTGTGTTGATGGTGGAGAGACGGTGGTGTATCTCGATTCACGATATGTATTGAATGGTGCAACAAAGTGGCTTTCGGGGTGGAAAGAAAATGGGTGGAAGACAAAAGCAAAGGGTGATGTGTTGAATAGAGAGCTGTGGGAAAGAGTTGGTGAGTTGCTTTCTGGAAAAGATGTTTCTTTTGTGCATATTCCAGGACATAGTGGTATTCCAGGAAATGAACGAGTCGATGAGATTGGTGCAGGGCTTGCTGATGGGAAAGATGTTGAGTTGTTTGAAGGTCCTCTTTCTCTCTATGATGTTGATGTGAATGATCTCGAGATAAGGAAAGAGAAAGCTTCGAAAAAAAGTCGGAAAGGGAAAGCATACTCGTATGTATCGGTGGTGGATGGAAAAATTGAGACGCATGATTCGTGGGAAGAGACAGAAAAAAGAGTGAAAGGTGTGTCGGGTGCTCGGTTCAAGAAAGCGTTATCAGCAGAAGATGAAAAAGATATTATTGCGTCATTTGAGGGGTAAGTGGTGTATCTGATAGTTATTAGTTTTTGTATAGGAGTACTGTATGCAAACAGTACTTTTTTGTATATGAGTGGTGGGGTGTTGTGTGGGGTGGTGCTGTATGGGGTCTTTTGTGTTGCGAAGAAAAGGGATGTGTATGTGGTAGGTGTTCTGTGTTTGGTCGTGCTGTCTTTTTGCCTTGGATCATTTCGGGTGCTGATGTTTGATAGGGAGTATGAATTTTTTATCGAAGAGTGGAATGGTGAGTATGTGAATCTTTCTGGTGTGGTGGTGTCAGTCGAGGAGCGAGAGTATCGTACGAGAGTAATTGTTGCTCTTGATGATGTGAGGAAGTTCAAGGTATTAGTATGGAAGGAGTTATATGTAAATGTTTCTATTGGTGATGTTGTTTCTTTCTCGGGTATTGTTGAGGTGCCTGAGTCATTTGAAACAGATACAGGGAGAGTGTTTGATTACACTGCATATTTAGCAAAGGATACTGTGTATTTGGAAATGAGTGAACCAGTGTCTTTTGAGAGAACAGAGGTTCGTTTTACAATAGGGAGACTTCTTTCTATTCCTCGGGAATGGTTTCTTGGAAATATACAGTCTGTGTTACCTGAACCTGCAGGTGCGCTTGCAGGTGGTATCTTACTCGGAGAAGTGCAGTCGCTTGGAGAGGATATTGAGGAAGAGTTTCGTGTGTCGGGGCTTTCTCATATTGTGGTGCTTTCGGGATACAACATTACTATTATTGCAGAGGTGATATTTTTTCTTCTTTCATTCCTCCCCCTCATGGTTGCAAGTATTGCAGGTGGTGTAGGAATTATTCTCTTTGCGCTTTTGGTTGGTGGTGGAGCGACAGTAGTGCGGGCAACGATTATGGGACTCTTTGCGCTGGTTGCTCGGATTACGAGAAGGTCGTATATGGTTACTCGGGTATTGTTTCTAGCAGGTTTTTTGATGGTCCTGTACAATCCGCGAATTCTAGCAGATGATATCTCATTTCAACTTTCTTTTATTGCAACGCTTGGTTTGATTTTGGGAACGCCGGTTCTTGAGAGGGTGTTTTCTTTTGTACCAGAAAAGTTTGGATTAAAAGAGGTGGTGACAACAACACTCGCTGCGCAGATTTTTGTGTTGCCGTGGATTTTATACACTATTGGAAATCTTTCGTTTGTCGCTTTTCCAGCGAACTTGCTTGTATTACCGACAGTACCACTTGCGATGCTTTGTTCTTTTGTTGTGGGTATTCTTCCTCTTTCAATTATTGGATTACCTGCATATGTGTTGCTGGGGTATGAATTATTTGTGGTGCATCTCTTTGCCCATATTCCTTTTGCATCGGTAGTGCTTCCGCAAATACCATTTGTTGGTGTTTTATTCTGTTACTGCTTACTGTTTTATATAGTGTGGAAATATGGTTCTTTTGAAGAGGGTAGATGATATACTTTATGTATATGAAAAAATATGTACTCTTTTTATTTATCTTTGTTAGTCTTTTTATCAGTGTTCAGGGTGTTGAAGCGGCGACATGGTCTACTGTGTCGGATGGTCGAGTTGCCGTAGTCACTTCACTCGTGAAAGATAGGCTTAGTGTTGGTGAGACACTCACAGAAGTTATTTCTGGATATCTATTTAACTGTTTTAACAGATGGCCGCGAGGAACAAATACTGTTGAATTTAGCTATTCCGAATGGAATCCTTCTTTGTATGATGACGAGGTTATTTATAATGACATTTCCTCCGAAAAGAGAATTAATGGGGGCGATTCCTATGTATATGAATGGGGACGAGAATCACGAGTAGTACCTGATTTTGCTAGTGAGGATGCTGAATTTGTTGATGGTGAACTAGTTCTTTCAGATGAGACAACGTGGCCTTCGGAAGTCGATATTCTATTAAATGGAGGTGTCAGACAGCATTGGGAAGGAAGTATTTCAAATTCATACACCGTCACCAAACCAGCCACCCCAACCCTCTCCTTCACTGCAACCCCAGACATAGTAGAGAAAGGAGAAACCACCACACTTGAGTGGTCATCAGAGAATACTGTTAGTTGTACAGGAACAACACATCAAGAAGAGTATCCAGTGAATGTCTCACAGAATGTTGCACCATTCATTGGAGGAAACCTTCTCATTCCTGTTTCTAATACCTTTTCAGCTCCAAGTGTTGTGAACAATACCCCATACTACGGCTTCACCAACGGTATTACCTCAGGAACTGTTGCAAAGACCCTCAACTACACCACTACCTATACCGTTACCTGTGAAGGTCTCAATGGAGAAGAAGTATCAGCAAGTCACACTGTTACCGTCGACCGACCAGAAACAACAGTATCTCTTTCAGGACCAAGTACTATTGAAAGAGGACAGAGTGCCAACCTCTCATGGAATACAGAGAATGCATCAGTCTGCTATGCAGAAGCATCACCAAAGAATGAAAAGTGGGGAGGACTCACCACTATTGAAAATGGAGGAGCACCAAGCTACTCTCCTGGATTTGTTGGACCACGAATTACTACAGGCCCTCCTGTTGTCTACGGACTCCAGTTAGACGATGTCAACGGAAGCACACTCTCAAGTCCTGTTACCGAAGACACTACCTTCACTATCAATTGTCGACCAAGTGACAATGATACGATTGCCCAAGTGACTGATTCAATTACAGTGACCGTCACTGAGCCAGGAGAAGAAGATGATCCAAACAATGGTAGTGATCCAGATGGAGATACAACACCAGGTCCTGGTGGAGAAGGAGACTTTTCTATCAGCTGTACCCTTCCAAACGGAGAAGATACCACCTATCCAGTCAATGAAGATATTGTCATCACTATCACTGCTCCAAGCATTCCTTCAACCTATGACTTCACTATTACCGAGAATGGTAGCTATACACCATATACCACAAGCAATACTGACAGTTTGACACCTGCAATCAAGTTCCTGACAACAGGTACCAAGAATATTGAGGTGACAGCTACAAACGCTGAAGG